>Ga0207871_100162_pt1 | contig 39275 bp, 34 predicted proteins | sample Passage260A_FD_187371 | JGI IMG/M metagenome (GOLD analysis project Ga0207871, IMG submission 187371) | Cellulose adapted compost microbial communities from Newby Island Compost Facility, Milpitas, CA, USA - Passage2 60A (SPAdes) (version 2) ...
GGATGACGGTGGTCGCCGCCACGTAACCGTTCAGCGCGCCGAACAGGATGCCGACGAGCAGCCCCGCGGCGACGGCTGCGTAAAGCGGCGCACCGAATAACGCGATCAGCATGGCGGTCACCACCCCGGACACGGCCATGACGGAGCCGACGGACAAATCGATGCCGCCCAGGATGATCACCATGGTCATCGCAAGGGCCAGATAGAGGTTGGTGGAGGTTTGCCGCAAGACGTTCAGCAAATTGTTCGCCGTCAGAAAATTGGGATTGAGCACCGCGATGATGACGCATAACACCAACAGTCCGGCGAGAATGCCGATATTGGCCCGCACAAATGATTTGATCCCGTATACCATGGACCCTTAACCTCCGGTGGCATAATGCATGATGGTCTCCTGGCTGAACTCGTCCCGGTTCAAAACGGCCCGTATCCCGCCTTTGTACATGACCGCGATCCGGTCGCTCATGTTGATCACTTCGGGCAATTCCGAGGAGATCAAAATGATGGAGACGCCTTCTTTCACCAACCGGTTCATGATCGCATAGATTTCCGCTTTGGCTCCGACATCCACCCCCCGGGTCGGTTCATCCAGGATCAGGATGCGCGGGTTGGTGGCCAGCCATCGGGAGATGAGCACCTTCTGCTGATTGCCGCCGCTCAAATTCCGTACTTCCTGGTCCGGATTCGGGGTTTTGATCGCCAGTTCATGGATGAATTGCCGGGTTTTCTGGCTTTCATAACGGGCGTTGACTCTGAACCACCTGATGAACTGGTCCAGGATTTTGATCGTGATGTTGTATTGGACCGAACGGATGAGGAACAGCCCTTCCTCCTTCCGGTTTTCCGTCACATAGGCGATGCCGTGTTTGATCGCATCGTTCGGGTTGCGAATGATCACCGGCTTGCCGTCGATCCGGATTTCCCCTTTGTCGTAGGCATCCAGACCGAAAATGCATTTCATCAGCTCCGATCGGCCCGCGCCGACCAAACCGGCAAATCCGAGAATTTCCCCTTTCCGGAGATCGAAGCCGGCTTCGTTCAGCACGCCTTTTTTGGACAGGTTTCGCACGCTGAGCACGATGTCCCCGTCGCTTGCCGGGCTGGCATCCTTGATGTAATACTGGGTGAGCTCCCGGCCGACCATCATCGCGATCAGCTGGTCGGTGGTCGTTTCCTTCGTCTTGACGGTGCCGATCAGGTTGCCGTCCCGCAGAACGGTGATGCGATCGGTGATGGTGAACAATTCGTTCATCCGGTGCGAAATATACACAATGCCGACGCCCTGTTCTTTCAGGCGGCCGATGATTTGAAAAAGAAACTCGACCTCTTTTTCCGTAAGCGAGGAAGTCGGCTCGTCCATCACGATCATTTTCGCCCGGAAGGATACGGCCTTGATGATCTCGATCATCTGCTGCTGCGCTACCGTCAGCTTTTTGACCGGCGTCTCCGGCGCGAGTTCCAGTCCGAATTGCCGCAGATATGTCCGCGCATCTTCCATCATCTTTTTCCAGTCGATCCATCCGATCTTCGTGACCGGTTCTTTGCCCAAAAAAATGTTTTCGGCGACGGACAGATGCGGCACCAGCGAAATTTCCTGGTGGATGATGCTGATGCCGTGGGCCTGGGCATCTTTGACGCTGTTGATGGAAACCTTGTTTCCCTCGATGAAAATCTCCCCTTCGTCGACGGGGTAGATGCCCGCCAGCATTTTCATCAACGTGGATTTTCCGGCGCCGTTTTCGCCGAGGAGGCCGTGAACCTCCCCGCTTTCCAGTTCAAAATCGACCCCCTTCAGGGCGTGGACGCCGGCAAATCGCTTGGCGATTCCTCTCATCTGAAGCAATGGTTGACCCATCCGTTCCACCTCGATGAAGGACGGGAGGGTGCGCGTCGTCACCCTCCCCGTTGTGTCGTCATTGCCATTCGTCGATGCCGTACTCGTGGACGTTTTCCTCGTTGATCAGGAACGTTTCCACCGGCGTTCGTTTTTCGTAGCTTTCGCCCCTCAAAATCTTGTAAGCGACATCCGCGGCAATCTGACCGATCGAGATCGGCGACTGCGCCCCGGTCCCCTTGAACGGACCGCCTTCGGCGATGGCCGCCTTCGCGTCGGGCGAACCGTCCACGCCGTAAATCGCAATCTCCAGGCGGTTGGCGGCTTTGACGGCGGCCAGCGCGCCGAGCGCGGACGGATCGTTGCCGGCGAAGATGGCCACGATGTCGGAATGCGCTTGCAAGATATCCTCGGTAATGCCCAGGGCGGTTTCCAAATCACCCTTTGCGTCCTGTTGGGCCACGACCGTGAAGTTTTTCCCCTCAATGGCTTCCAGGAAACCGGCCACCCGGTCGTTGATCGAATTCATGGTCGGGCTGTCGAGGATGACGATGTTGCCGCCGTTCGGGAAGCGCCTGACAAGGTCTTCGCCGACGACTCTGCCGGCGTTCTTGTTATCCGAGCCGACGTAAGCGGTCACATATTCAAAGTCCTTGACTTCGGTATCGTAGTTGATGATCGGAATGCCGGCTTCCTTCAGCATTTGCAGCGCGGGCCTGATGCCTTCCCAGTCGACGGGATTCAGGAAAATCGCGTCGATTCCCTGCGCGATCATGTCCTCGATCTGGTTGATTTGCAGCGCGACATCCATCGCCGGGTTCAGCGTAATCATTTCATCCCCGTTCGCTTCGACTTTCTCCCGTATCGCTTTTTCCAGAACGATGAAGAAGGGGTTGTTCTGCGTCATGGAGGTGTAACCGAACAAATAATGGTCCTTGTTCTTGGAACCGCCTCCGCCGCTGCCACCGCCGCTTCCGCCATTGCCGCACGCGGCGGACATCAGGACCAGCGCAACAATGAGCACCAATGACCACAGTCTCTTCAAAGGAAGACCCTCCCATCCATGGTTTATTTGACCGGCGACCGGAATGGCGTCCTGGGTGCTCGATCAGGCACATTCGATCAGGCGGACTCCCGCATCCCTGCATGCGCCGAGCAGCGCGTCGTCATCGGGAAGCCTGTCCGTATAGATGCCGTGAACGTTCGAAAGATCCGCAAAGGATACGAGCGATCGATGCCCGAATTTCGTATGGTCGATGACGACGTATGCTTCAATGGCCCGTTCGATGACCATCGATTTCAGTTCGCACTCATACGGATCCGAATTGCTGAATCCGTGCTGCACGCTGCATCCGGTCGCCCCGATGAACGCCCGGTCGAAAGCCATGCGGGAAATCGCCTCAACGGCCAGCGGCCCGACCAAAGTCGAAGTGGTCTCCAGCGCAATCCCCCCCGTTACGATGGTGCGGATCCCTTTTTCCAGAAGGACGTTGGCCACGTTCAGCGCATTGGTCACCACGGTGATGCGGATACCCGTCGGCAAATGCTTCGCCACTTGGAGCGTCGTCGTCCCGCCGTCGATGAAAACGGATTCACCCGGTTGGACGGATTCGGCCGCTTTTTTGCCGATGCGGATTTTTTCCTCGATCATTTTGACAGACCGCTTGCGAACGTCCTGGGTTACGGAAATGGCCCCTCCGAACGTGCGTTTCAGGACCCCGATCTGCTCCATTTTCTCCAAATCCCGTCGCAACGTCATTTCCGTAACCGAAAAATGTTCCTTCAGATCCCGAATCCGCACTTCTCCTTCACGGGACAGCATCTCCATGATTTGTTGCTGGCGTTCGTTCAATCCGGGATGCATGGACGCACCTCATCCATCAATCTTCATCCACGCGCGGAAGACGCACGATCCTGGGATCGGTGAAAAGATCGAATTCATCCCTGCTCGTGCTGGAGAACTCCGAGACGATGGCCCCTTCGTCTCCCGCCTGAAACCAGTGCAGCGTGTTCGGGGGAATCGTATACTGTTCCCCCGGATTCAATTCGATCTCGCGGAAGACGGTATAATACGTCTCGCTGCCCTCGGGCACCCGCGCCTGGATGTTCGCGGTCGGCTCGCCTTCCACATACAGCCACACTTTCCCCCACCGGCAGCGGAAGGTCTCCATTTTTCCCGGATCACTGCCCACCGGAGGATGCCGGTGCTCCGGACAAGTCTGGCGGGGAAACAGCACGAGTTCTTTGGCGCAATACCGATCGGTGTTGATGTAAGTGACGAGCGCCAGCCCCTGTCGCTCGAGCTCCCCCAGCCCAAAATCAGCGATTTCGATCTGGTCGCGCTCCCGGGGCGTCAATACGATGCCGACCCTTGCCAGCATTTCCGCCGCGCGTTTTTGCGCCAGTTCCGCTTCCCTTCGTTTCATGGTCGCATCGGCAACCTCCGTCCCTTTCTGAACATTTCAAACCGTAACCGTGATCTTCCCGTCATTCGGCCCGATCCACAGTTCCGCATCCGGATCCAAACGCCACCCGTCGAGTCTCAACCGGTTGGCGCGCTTGGGCCACCCCGCTTCGATTCTGCGCTGCACGGCCTCCCAGGAAGGAATACCGCTGACCGCGTCCTGCCGCTCGACATTGCAGGCGCCAACCGCCACCGCCGCGCGCATGACGGACTCGGGTGAAAGGCCTTTCAAAAGACCCGCCAAAAATCCGGCAATGGTACAGTCCCCCGCGCCCGTCGTCCCCGCCACTTCCACTTGATAACAGGTTGCGAGCAGTTCCCGACCGGCCCATGCTCCGACATTTTCCGGCGCGCAGCTTCCCATCGATCGAAGCCGGCATTCACCCGCGGTACGCAAATAGAGGCCGTGTTCCCCCAATTTAACCGCGACGATTGCGGCTCCCATGCCGATCATGCGATCGGCCAACGCTCTCAAATCTTCACCGTCGAGGTGTTCCGCGATGTCGCCCTTCGCTGAAACAAGCCGTTCATAAAACGGTCGATCCAGCATGTACAGGATCTCTTCCATGCTGGGCATGAACACGTCTACCCGGGGCAGCACCTGTTCCAGGATGGCGATCCAATCCGCACGCCCCGCTTCCGATGCGGGATCCGGCATGGCCATGTCGAGCGACGTCGTCAGTCCCATGCGCTTCACCTCATGGAGCATGCCGGCCAGTTCGGTTCCTCCGTCGGCGTACATGCGCTTCATGAGCGGCGGATAACCGAAATGGAACTTCAATAGCCATATTTATGTAAGACTGCGTCAGATTATTATGGGGCCGCGGTTCAAAACCGACCGTCCCCGGTTGAAAGCCGGTCTTCCGGCTGTGATGCCCGCGGCTTGCGGTTTTGTCCCGAACGTGCGGGTGGGCGAAATGTTTATTAATTTTTTCAGTCGAAACCGTTCGAATCAAAAAAGATGATGAAACGCTGCAACAAAGAGGGGGGACTGGGGCAAATCAGCCGGGGCAAATCAATCGAAAAATGTTTCTCTCGTCTCCACGATTCCGGTCACCGGAGGTGCGGGCCTTTCGCGGGGAACAATCGGAAACGCAAAGGCAACCTGTCGATGCTCCGCGAGGTTCACGAAAAGGTGGGGGTGGCGTCCAAAGGCACAGGGGAGCGGCCGTTTCGTCGACAAAGAAAAGGCGGACCGCATGATGGCGTTCAGTCCGCAGGACGTTGCGCTTGCGGCCGCGCACTCCTATGCGCATCATGGGGCATGCGCAATGCGCGCATCGCATCTTCCCGCACGGAGCCGAAATGCAGCACCCGTTCTTCAAACGAACCGCCGTCACCGGCGGCCGCGGCGCTCCGATAAGCGTCCGTCCGATCGACCGCCGCCTGGTGCAGCGGATTGTCGTACCAGTCGATCTCGCGACTCGCATCATTTTCGACGACCCGCACCATTTCGAGCCCGCCGCCGGCTTTCTCCGCAAAATAGACCAGCAGCCCCGGAGCGTCCGGGCCGTCTGTCAACACTTCCACCTCTGCGCACGTGCGGCCGTCCAGACGGACCGTTCCCCTGACCCGCGCTTCCGTGATGTCCATCGTTGCCAGCCTCCTTCGTGTTCAAGACAAGCGCATCCGCTCGATGAACGCCTTCGTCTCCGGCGTTCCGAGCTCGTGCAGCAGATGGTAGATCCGGTTGGTCACCTCGGCCGTCGCGGCCGACACCTGTTCCGTGGAAGCCGTACCGAACGGATGCCAGGTGAAGTGCAGCATCTCCGCCTCTTCCAGGCTGGCCAGCTCCTCGAACAGGTCCTGCAGCCGGTACAACTCCTCCTCGTTCGCCCGAATCTCGAACTCCCAGGGCGATGCGCCCCTGTCCTTCAGGATCTCCTTGCCCCCGACGGAAACGTAATACGTCTCTCTTCCGTCGTCCGATCGCATGTCGTGTCATCCTCCCTTGCCCGGTCCGCCTCGGTGCGGCCGGCATGCGGAATCCCGCCATAGCATGCCGCGCGGACAGACATTTTATGCCGCCGTCCGGCATATATCTCCCTATGCCGTTCCTGAGGTTTCCGGACTCAAGACCGACACGAGAGGATGAACCGGTATGTGCGGAATCACCGGATGGATCGACTGGACGCGCGACCTGACGCTGGACAGCGCCATTCTGGAGAACATGACGGAGACGCTCGCGCCGCGCGGTCCCGACGCCTCCGGCACCTGGATCACGACGCATTGCGCGCTGGGGCACCGCAGGCTCAGCGTCATGGACCCGGAGAACGGCGCGCAGCCGATGATCCGGCACGCCGGCGACAATACCTATGTCATCGTCTACAACGGGGAACTGTACAACGCGCCGGAGCTGAGGCGAGAACTGGAAGCGCGCGGCCACCGTTTCCTCACCCATTGCGACACGGAAGTGCTGCTCGTCGCCTACATCGAATGGGGACCTGCGGCGCTCGACCGGTTCAACGGCATCTACGCCTTCGCGGTGTGGGAGACGAAGGAAGAGCGGCTGTTCGCGGCCCGCGACCGGCTCGGCGTCAAGCCCTTCTTCTATGCCGAAGTCGACGGCAAGTTCCTGTTCGGTTCCGAGCCGAAGGCTATCCTCGCGCACCCCGCGTTCGAGCCGGCGGTCGGCGCGGAGGGCCTTGCCGAAGTGTTCGTCATCGGTCCGGCGCGGACGCCGGGTGTCGGCATCTATAGGGGCATGACCGAACTGAAGGCCGGACAGTGCCTGACCGTCGACCGGTCGGGCGTCCGCGTGCGCACCTACTGGCGGCTGGAGAGCCGGCCGCACGAAGACGACGAGGCGAGGACGGCCGAGCGCGTGCGGGAGCTGCTGTTTGATACGGTCGAGCGCCAGCTCATGTCCGACGTGCCGGTCTGCACGCTGCTCTCCGGCGGCCTCGATTCGAGCGCGCTCACGGCGCTCGCCGTCGGGCATTGCACCCGGACCGGCCGGGGCACGCTCGCCACCTATTCGGTCGACTATGTCGACAACGACAAGCATTTCCGGGCGCACGCGTTCCAGCCGAACGCCGACGGGCCGTGGATCGAGCGGATGAGCCGCCATCTCGGCACGCGCCACACGCAGGTGCAATTCGACACGCCGGAGCTCGTGCGGGCGCTCGACGATGCGGTGATCGCGCGCGACGCGCCGGGCATGGCCGACATCGACGCTTCGCTGCTGCTCTTTTGCCGCGAGATCAAGAAGGGAGCCACGGTCGCGCTGTCGGGCGAGGCGGCGGACGAGGTGTTCGGCGGCTACCCCTGGTTCCACCGCAAGGAGGCGCTGGAGGCCCGGACGTTCCCCTGGTCGCTCGCGACGTCCCTGCGGGCGGAACTGCTTCATCCGGACGTGGCGGACTGGGTGAAGCCGCTCGAATACATCGAACGGCGATACGCGGAGGCGATCGCGGAGGTGCCGCACCTTGCGGGCGAGGACGAGGCGAAGCGGCGGATGCGCGAGATGTCGTACCTCAACATCACGCGCTTCATGCCGACGCTGCTCGACCGCAAGGACCGGATGAGCATGGCGACCGGCCTCGAAGTGCGCGTGCCGTACTGCGACCACCGGCTCGTCGAGTACGTGTTCAACATTCCGTGGGAGATCAAGACGGCGGGAGGCCGGGAGAAGGGGATTCTGCGACGCGCGCTTCGGGGCGTGCTGCCGGACGACGTGCTGTACCGCAAGAAAAGCCCGTACCCGAAGACGCACAATCCGAATTACCTCGAGGCGGTGCGGCAGCGGCTGCTCGACGTGCTCAACGACCCGTCCTCACCGCTTCTTCCGCTCATCAACGTCGCGAAGGTGCGCGAGATCGCGGAGTCGGAGGCGGCTTCGTCGCACATCCCGTGGTTCGGGCAGCTCATGTCGGGCCCGCAGCTCTTCGCCTACCTGGTGCAGGTCGACACCTGGCTGCGCAAATACAGGATCGCGATCCGGTGAAGCGGGGCTCCAAGACGACCGAGGGCCGGCGGAATGGACCGCCGGCCCTCGCGTTCGCATCACGATTGCCGCTTCAACAGATGATCGACCAGCTTCGCGAGCGCCCGTCCGCGATGGCTGATTGACTGCTTCTCCTCCGTCGTGAGCTCGGCCATCGTCCGGCCGAATGCCGGCACCCAGAACAGCGGATCGTAGCCGAATCCGTTCGTTCCCCTCGGCGCGTCGATGATCCAGCCGTCGACGGTTCCCTCCGCCTCCGCGAATTCGCCGGTCTCCGGATCGTAGAGCGCCAGGGCGCAGACGAACCGCGCCCGGCTGAGCGCGCGCACGCCCGCGGGCAGGCCGTCCGGCTGCGGCACGCCGGCCTTCAGCGCGGTCAGCTCACGCAGCAGCTTCGCGTTGTTCGCGGCGTCGCCGGCGCCCTCGCCGGCGTAGCGCGCGGAGGTTACGCCCGGCGCGCCACCCAGCGCCTCCGTCTCGAGGCCGGAGTCGTCGGCGAGCGCCGGCACGCCGAGCGCCTCGCCCGCGGCGCGCGCCTTCTTGCGCGCGTTCTCCGCGAACGTCGAGCCGTCCTCCGTGATCACGGGCGCCCGGTCGAAGTCCGCCAGCGTCCGCACGGCAAGCCCGAGCGGAGCAAGGGCGTGCGCGAACTCGCGCGCCTTGCCCTCGTTGCGCGTGGCGATGACGACAACGCCCAGCTCGCGGATCATGCCGATCCCGCCCCGATCCGCGCGCCGATCTCGCCGAGCGCCTCCCGCTGCCGCTCGATCAGCTGCCGGATGCCGCCTTCGGCGAGCGCGAGCAGGCGGGTCAGCTCCTCCCGGCTGAACGGCGTCGATTCGCCCGTCCCCTGAATTTCGACGAACCGGCCGGAACCGGTCATGACCACGTTCATGTCGACCTGCGCGTTCGAATCCTCTGCATAGTTCAGGTCGAGCAGCGGCCGGCCGTCCACGATGCCGACGCTGACCGAGGCGAGGAAATCGGTGATCGGATACCTTTCAAACGGCTGCTGGGCATGCAGCCGGTCGACCGCAAGCGCCAACGCGACGAACGCGCCGGTGATCGATGTCGTGCGCGTGCCGCCGTCTGCCTGGATCACGTCGCAATCGAGCATGATCGTCCGCTCGCCGAGCGCTTCGAGATCGACGACCGAACGGAGCGCCCGGCCGATCAGCCGCTGGATCTCCATCGTCCGACCGGACGGCCTGCCCTTCGCGACCTCGCGCTGGTTGCGCATCTGCGTCGCCCGGGGCAGCATCGCGTATTCGGCCGTCACCCAGCCGCGCCCCTGGCCTTTCATGAACGGCGGCACCTTGTCCTCGACGGTGGCGGTGACGATCACCTTCGTGCCGCCCATCTCGATCCAGACGGAGCCTTCCGCGTACATGTTCGGACTCAATTGCATTACAAGAGGGCGGAGTTCGTCGTCCGCCCGGTTGTCGTTGCGCATCCGGTTGCCTCCCGATGTCTTTTCTTCCGCTTGCATGACGGGTATATTGTACCAGAATCGCGGAGGAAAAGCATCTCCGGCCCCGTACCGCGACCGCATCTTGCGGCCGATTCCGTCACGTCTTCAGCGCGTTCACATGCTCGGGACGGCTGACCGGCTCGGCATACGAACGGTTGTCCGTATCAATCACGTTCGTCGATCCGTTCACCCGGATCTGCACCTTTTCCGCGCCCGTATTTTCGCTGACGGACAGCACGACCGCCTGGAGCATTTCCGACGGCAGCGGCTGACCCTCCGCGTAGGTCTCGTCCTTGAGATCGACGAACGCCGTGTCTCCGTCCACCGTCACCGCTTCGGCTTCGACATCCTCCGTCATGACGGCGGCAAGTTCCGCTCCGCGCGCGGGTCCCGCGATCAGTTCGCGCAGCGCGGCGACGGCCTGGTCCTCCTGCCGTTCCACCAGACGGGTGACCGGCACGAAATAGGGCGCGCCCTCGTCGGAGAGCGCCGAGAAATAGACGGTCACCGGCATCGAATTCCCGTACGAGGCGCCCGGCGCAAGCTCCAGGTTGATGCCCACCGCCCGCGTGAGCGGCGCGTCCAGCGGGAAGCCGTCAACCGGCATTTCGCGGAGCGGCTCGCCGGCGTGGCGCAGCTCGACGCCGTCGACATCCGCAAGGCCCGTCAGCGTCCACGTCACCGCCTCCACGATGCGCCGCTCGTCCTGCGGATTGTAGTCGGTGAACGTCCCGCCGAAATCGACGACCGCCACCCGCCGCTCGCGGTCAATCGCGAGCCCCTCGATGCGCGTCCCGGCCGGCAGCACCCCGCGGAAACCTTCCGGCAGCGCCCACGATTCGCTCCCCTCGATCATCCGCTCGAGCGCGCGGATGCCGGCTTCCTCGGCGCTTGCCGCCGCCGCGTTCACCGTCAACGGCACCAGATAACCGCCCCTGTCCTTTACATAGACGGTGACCGGCGTCACGGCGCTTTCCGTTCCGTCCGGCGTTTGCGAATCCGGCGACCCCGCGCCGGCCTGCGATCCGGACCCGGAGCCGGTCCACGTCTCTTCCTCCGCCAGGAAATCCGGCGGCGGATCGATCGCCATCTTGCCCTCCTGTCCGCCCAACAGGCCGCAGCCGGCGAGGAGCAGCGGCACGACCGCAAGACCGGCCGCCGCGCGCCTTCGCAAGAATTGGAACCGCACCATCTCGTCTCGCGCCTCCCGTGCATGACAATTCATGGATTTGTTAAATTCAGAATTTTTGTAGTACTATGTATACGAATCTTGTCCAGTCATAGAACTGATTCCTTCATGAATGGGAGTGTAGACGCATGGCGGATACGAAGCCCTACGTGCTGAACAGCCGGGAGGTGCAGCGCGCGACGCTGGAGTGGCTCGGGAAACGGGGCGTGACGACGAGGCATATCGCCGAGCTGGTCCATTATTTGCAGGCGCCGTATTTTCCGGACCTGACGCTGGAAGAATGCGAGCAGCACGTGCTGGCCGTGCTGGGTAAGCGCGAGGTGCAGAACGCCGTGCTGACGGGCATCCAACTGGACATCCTGGCCGAGGAAGGCAAGCTGATGCCGCCGCTGCAGGACATGGTGAAGCACGACGAGGCGCTCTACGGCATCGACGAGGTGCTGGCGCTGTCCATCGTCAATGTGTACGGCAGCATCGGCTTTACGAATTTCGGCTACATCGACAAGCAGAAACCCGGCATTCTGGTGAAACTGAACGACAAATCCGACGGGGAGACGCACACGTTCCTCGACGACATCGTCGGCGCGATCGCTTCCGCCGCGGCAAGCCGCATGGCGCACCGCAAGCAGGAAGAGAAGGAAAACGGCAACGGGCTGCCCTCCGATTGAACCGGGGCAGCCCGTTCCCTTTTGTCAGCCGCGCTTCCAGCGCACGATGCCGTCCGCTCCCCGCGCGGAGGCGGCGCGTCCCTCGCGCGCCAGATGTTCGAGATGCGCCAGCGTCTCGGACATCGCAAAGCGGAGATGGTGCATGCTGCCGTTCACGCGCCCGCCGAACAGTTGCATGCATACTTCGAAGGCGGTGAGCGGCGTTTCAAGCATCGCCTCCATGGCCTCGAGCCGCCGGACGTGATGCTCCCGGATTTCGCCGATCCGTCCCCGCATGTCCCGGATCGGGTCCCGATGGCCGGGCAGGGCCAGCTCGACTTCGAGCTTCTCCAGCGACGCGAGGCTGTCCAGATACCTCGCGAGCACGCCGGGCTCACCGCCGGGCACGAGGCTGATGTTCGGCGTGATGCCGTTCAGCACCTGATCCCCGCACAGCAACCGCCTTTCTTCCCGCAGGTAGAAACAGAGATGGCCGTCCGCGTGACCGGGCGTGTCGAGGATCTCCCATCCCTTGCCGCCGACCTCCAGGCGGTCGCCGCCCTGGATGAACACCGGCTCCGGCAGGGGCGACACCATCGCGACGAAGCCTTCCAGATGATCCCGCAGCGCCTCTTCCATTTCCCGCGGCAGACCGTGTTCCCGGTACAACGCCGGAAGCTCGTCCGTGAACGTCCGCTCCGGCCCCCACAACCGCATCGCGTACGCATGCGCCCGCCCGGACATGTACACCGGCGCGCGCGACCGCTCCTGGAACCAGCCCGCCAGTCCGATATGGTCGGGATGCGGGTGCGTGAGCACGATCGCCCGGATTTCACGAAAGCCGATCCCGCTTCGCTCCAGCACCTCCCGCCACAACCGCTCCGCCTCCGGCGTCCGGAGCCCCGGATCGACGAGCGTCCACCCGTCGCGTTCCGGAACCAGATAGGCGTTCACATATTTCAATGAAAAAGGAAGCGGCACCCGAACCCGGATCCACCCGCCGTCCGGCCGCCCTTCGTCCGTGTGCATCATGCCGCACAGCTCCCCCGCGCACAAGAAAAACGGCTGCCTCCGCCCCGGGGGACGGACACATCCGTTTTTCCGAAACGGTCGTCAAATTCCGAAATGATCCATCGCGGCCGGCGCATGTACCGCGATCTTCCCCGCCGCCGGACACGCGCTACCGCTCGACCCTTGCCCGGTCCGTCAGGATCCGCTCGACCGTCCGCCAGTCCGGCGTCGCCTCCCAGTCGCCGCGCCCCTGCACGACGAGGGAGCCGCAGATGCTGGCGATTCGCACCGCTTCCGCGATCGGATATCCCTTCAGCAGTCCGGCGAGCAGCCCGGCGCAGAAGCCGTCGCCGGCGCCGACCGTATCGACGACCTTCTCCGCCTTGTGGAACGGCACGACGGTCCGCTTCCCGCCTTCGACGATGACCGTCGTCTCCCCTACGCCCTTCACGACCGAGACGCCGGGCAGCTCCGCGAGGCGGGCGAAGATCGCTTCCCCGTCCGTCGTGCCGTAGAGCAATTTCAATTCATCATAACCGGGAAGAAAATAGTCCGCCTGTTCCGCGAGCGGCAGCAGCACTTCCCGCGCTTCCTCGATCGTCCACAGCTTGAGGCGCAGATTCGGGTCGAAGGAGACCTTGACGCCCGCCTCCTTCGCGATCCGGACGGCTTCCCGGACCGTGTCGCGCGCGCTCTCGCTGATCGCGCACGTAATGCCGGTCACGTGCAGCATCCTGCTGCCGCGGATGTAGTCTGCATCCAAATCGGACGGCTTCATCCGGCTCGCGGCGGAATGTTTCCGGTAATAGTAAACCGACAGCTTGCCGCCGGGGTTGTCCCGGAACATGACGCCGGTCTGCTCCCCCGGAACGAGGCGGGCCCGCGAGACGTCGACCCCTTCGCCCCGGATCGCCTTCAGAATCCGGATCCCGAACGGATCGTCGCCGAGCGCGCCGAACCAGCCGCTCGACACGCCGAGCCGCGCCGCTCCGATCGCGAGGTTGCTCTCCGCCCCGCCGAACGAAAGCTCGAGCGAGGCGGCCTGGTCGAGCCCTTTGTAATCCGGCGCCATGCACAGCGCCATCGATTCTCCGAACGTGATGAGGTCCGGTGATTGTGCCGCCATGTCGAAAGCAATCCCTTCCGAGTTAGAGATGCGGATATTGCATGACAAAGATGATGGCCACATAAAGCACGAGGAGCAGCACGCTGAACAGGCGGACGCGCGCGATGGAATCCGACGCGTTCTCGCCGGCCTTCGCCGCCGCCACAATCGCTTTCAGCGGTTTCGTCAGGACGCCGCCGAGGGCGCCGATGCCCACCATCAGGATCAGCGTCAGCGTGGTCCACAGCACGGAATAGTCGGCCAGCGTCATCAGGAACAGCCCGGTGAGCAATTGCAGCGCCAGACAGAACTGCGCCACCCGGTTCGCGGCGATCAGCCCGTCGGCGAAGCCCGCCTGTCCCTCGCTGCTGAGCTGCATGATGCGTCCGACCAGAAACGGCATCACCAGATAAATGCCCATCCCGACGGCTCCGACCGCATGAAGGAACAAGAAAAACTGTCCCATTCGGCACCTCCTGACATGGACTACTCCCAGTATAGCCGAACCTGCCCGCCGGCTCCAGCCGCCTCCAAAAAACGCAAGACCCTGAACGCGCGGTCAGGGTCTCGGAATGCGCACCCGGAGCTCAGGCGGGGCCGCCGGCCGCGATTCGGATGACGCTGCGGACGGATTCGGCGGAACGATCGAGCGCCGCCTTCTCCCCGGGAGTGAGCTCCAGCTCGATCACGCGCTCGATCCCGCCGCCTCCCAGGACGACCGGCACTCCCATGAACAGGTCCTCGTAGCCGTACTCGCCTTCCAGCAGCGCGATGACCGGCAGAATGCGCTTCTTGTCCTTCAGGATCGCCTCCGCCATCTGTACGAGCGACGCGGCCGGCGCGTAATAGGCGCTGCCGGTGCCGAGCAGATTCACGATCTCGCCGCCGCCGAAGCGCGTGCGCCGAACGATCTCGTCGATCCGTTCCTTCGGCAGCAGCTTCTCGACCGGAATGCCGCCTACGTTCGAGTACCGGACGAGCGGCACCATGTCGTCGCCGTGGCCGCCGAGCACGAAGCCGTGCACGTCCTCGACCGACACGTTCAGCTCCTGCGCGATAAACGTCCGAAAGCGGGCCGTGTCCAGCACGCCGGATTGGCCGATCACGCGGTTCTTCGGAAAACCGAGCGTCCGCCAGGCGACCCAGGTCATCGCGTCCACCGGGTTGCTCAACACGATGACGTACGCTTCCGGGCAATGGACGCGCACCTGCTCGCAGACCGACCGGACGATGCCCGCGTTCGTCGTCACGAGATCGTCCCGGCTCATTCCCGGCTTGCGCGCCACGCCGGCCGTGATGATCACGAGATCGGAACCGGCCGCATCCCGGTAATCGGATGTGCCGGTGATCCGGCTGTCGACGCCGAGCACCGGCGTTGCCTCGAGCATGTCCAGCGCCTTGCCCTTCGTCGGACCGTCGAGCTGCGGCACGTCAAGCAGCACGATGTCGCCGAGTTCCCGCTGCGCGAGCATGAGCGCCGTCGTCGCGCCGGTGAACCCCGCACCGATGACCGAGATCTTCTTCCTCCTGATGGACACGTCCCGCACCAACCTCCGTTTCTGACGGCATCAGGCCATATGTTTGATGACCTCGTCGGCGAACTCCGAGCACTTGACTTCCTTCGCGCCTTCCATGAGGCGGGCGAAGTCGTACGTGACCGTCTTGTTGTTGATGGCCGTCTCCATCCCCTTGTAGATCAGGTTGGCCGCTTCCTGCCAGCCGAGGTGCTCGAGCATCATGACGCCGGAGAGGATGACGGAACCCGGGTTGACGACGTCCTTGTCGGCGTATTTCGGCGCCGTGCCGTGGGTCGCCTCGAAGACCGCGTGGCCCGTGACGTAGTTGATGTTCGCGCCCGGCGCGATGCCGATGCCGCCGACCTGTGCGGCGAGCGCGTCGGACAGGTAGTCGCCGTTCAGGTTCAGCGTCGCGATGACGTCGAATTCCGCCGGACGGGTCAGCACCTGCTGCAGCATGATGTCCGCGATCGTATCCTTGATGATGATCTTGCCGGCCGCGACCGCTTCGGCCTGCGCCCGGTTCGCGGCCTCCTCGCCCTCGGCCGCCTTGATGCGGTCATACTGGGCCCACGTGAACGTCTTGTCGGCGAATTCCTGCTCCGCGACCTCGTAACCCCAGTTCTTGAACGCGCCCTCGGTGAACTTCATGATGTTGCCCTTGTGCACGAGCGTCACCGACTTGCGGTTGTGACGGATCGCGTACTCGATCGCGGCGCGCACAAGCCGCTTCGTGCCCTCTTCCGAGACGGGTTTGATGCCGATGCCGCTTGTCTCGGGGAAGCGGATCTTCTTCACGCCCATCTCCTTCTGCAGGAATTCGATCACTTTCTTCACTTCGGGCGAGCCCGCCGGCCATTCGATGCCGGCGTAGATGTCCTCCGTGTTCTCGCGGAAGATGACCATGTTGACGAGATCCGGCCGCTTCACCGGCGACGGAACCCCCTGGAAGTAGCGGACCGGGCGGAGGCAGACGTACAGGTCCAACTCCTGCCGCAGCGCGACGTTCAGGGAGCGGATGCCGCCGCCGACCGGCGTCGTCAGCGGGCCCTTGATGGCCACGATGAATTCGCGGATCGCGGTCAGCGTATCGTTCGGCAGCCATTCACCGTATGTATTGTACGCTTTTTCGCCGGCGAACACTTCGTACCACGCGATTTTTCTCTCGCCCTTGTAAGCCTTCTCGACGGCGGCGTCCAGCACGCGCTTCGCAGCGCGCCAGATGTCGCGGCCGGTGCCGTCGCCCTCGATGAACGGAATGATCGGGTTGTTCGGCACCTGCAGCTTGCCGTCCTTCATCGTGATTTTTTCGCCTTCGGTCGGCGGCGCAAATTTCTCGAGTTGGATCATGGTGATGGTTCCTCCTTTACAGATTCAGGCTGACAGTCATGCCGCGTGCGTGTGTTCGATGTTTGACGGGGCGCGCGGCCGGCGCCTTTTCAACGCTCGTCGATCGGCACGTAGCGCACGTTCGTCGGACCGGTGTATTCCGCGCGCGGGCGGATCAGACGGTTGTCGCTGTATTGTTCCAGGATGTGGGCCGTCCATCCCGAGACGCGGCTGATCGCGAACAGCGGCGTGAACAGATCGCGCGGAATGCCCAGCATCGTGTAGACCGACGCCGAATAGAAATCGACGTTCGGTTTCAACCCCTTCAGATTGCCCACGAGCTCTTCGATTTTGACGGACATCTCGTACAGCTTCAGGTTGCCCGCCCGTTCCCCCAGCTCGCGGGACATCTTCTGCAGATGCTTCGCTCTGGGGTCGCCGTTCTTGTAGACGCGGTGGCCGAAGCCCATGATCTTTTCCTTCCGCGCCAGCTTGTCCGTAATGTATCGCTCGACGTTCTCGATCGATCCGATTTCTTCCAGCATGACCATGACCGCTTCATTGGCCCCGCCGTGGAGCGGACCCTTGAGCGCCCCGATCGCGCTGGTCACGCCCGAATAGATGTCCGAAAGCGTCGCCACCGTAACCCGCGCCGCGAACGTCGACGCGTTCAGCTCGTGGTCGGCGTGCAGCACGAGCGCCTTGTCCAACGCCCGGACGGAAATTTCATCCGGATCGACGCCCTTCAGCATGTAGAGGAAGTTGTGCGCGACGGACACGCCGGCCTTCGGCGGAATCGGCTCCTTGCCTTCGCGGATCCGCGCGAACGCGGCGACGATTGTCGGCAGCTTCGCCTGGAGCCTCACCGCCTTGCGCAGATTGGCTTCGCGCGACATGTCATTCGCCTCTTCGTCGTACAGCGCGAGCGCGGAAACGGCCGAGCGCAGCACGGCCATCGTGTTGGCGCCCGGGGGATAGGTACGCATCTGCGCGAGCAGCTCCGCGGGCAGTTCCGCGTTGGCGGCGAGATCATCCATCAGGCCCTTGAGCTCGGCCCGGTTCGGCAGCCTGCCGTGCCAGAGCAGATAGACGGTCTCCTCGAAGGTCGCCTTCTCCGCCAGCTCGTCGATGTTGATTCCGCGGTAGGTCAGTACGCCGTCGATGATCGAGCTGATCTCCGAAGTGGTCGCAACGATGCCTTCCAGACCTTTCGTTGCCGTCATGTCTCCCTCTCCTTTTTCCGCAATTTCCGGGGAAATATTCGCCCCATATGGCCGCCTGCGGGCATACGGAAGCGCTTCAGCCGAGTAACGTACCATCCTATCATACCGCTTTTTGACGGGCATGTGAACATCCGTGTCAAGTTTGCGTGAAATAAAAATGCTTTATCGACATTATAAAAGAACTTTTTGCCTTTCGCCGCCGCGTCGTCCCGTTGTCGGTATATTGTGCGAATTCCGTCCGGTTTTCATCCGTCCCGAGGGCGGACGAACGGCCGCGATGCGCCGGCCGGTATCCGGATCATCCGGCTCGTCAAGCGGATCCGGTCAGACGGCTCAGCATGTCGTACAGCTCCGGCGCCGCCCGGTCGATCCGAACCGGCTTCCAGTCGCGATTGAGCCACACGTGGACGGTTCCGCCCGCCGCAAGCAGCGTGCCGGGCAGGTCCGCTTCCGTGTCCGCCGTCGCCGGCGGCGCTTCCTCTTCCCCGATCATTCGGATCTGCGAATCGAACGACAGTCTGAGCGGCGTCGCCTCCCGCAGCCTCGTGCACACGACGATCCGGTCGTCATAGCGGGCCGGCCGCTCGTACCGGACGTTCAGCTCGACCACCGGCAGCAGCAGGCCCGCATCCTCCACCTTCCGGTACGGCCAGCCCGCGTGCCGGATGAACTCGGTTCGGCCGATCTCGAACCAGGTGGCGTAATGCGCGTAGAACACGACGTCCATCCGGTCCGTCTCCTGGTAGCGCACCCTGAGCGGGAACAGATGCCAGTGCGATGCCATGCCACGCCTCCCCGTGAAGGAACTCGACCCGCGAAGAACTCGAACCCGCGAACCGTTACGCCGGCGCAGGCAGATAGGCGGGAGCGGCAGACCGCCCGGCGGTCCGCCGCTCCCGTCGCAAGGTGCCGGCGGACGGCGCGCTTACAGTACGCGCGCCTGTCCCGTATAAATGACGCCGATCTCGGCGTATACCGTCACTTCCATGCCGTCCGTCATTTTCTTCGTCGCATCGGCGACGCCGAGCACGACCGGGATGCCGAGGTTCAGGCCGACGACAGCCGCGTGGCTCGTGATGCCGCCCTGCTCCGTGATCAGCGCCGCCGCCTTCTCGATGGCCTGCATGTAATCGCGGTTCGTCGACGGCGTGACGAGGATCATGCCTTTCTGCGCCTTCGCGATCGCTTCCTCCGCCGAGTGCGCGATGACGACCTTGCCCGTGGCGGATTGGCTGCCGATGCCCTGGCCCTTGGCGACGAGATCGCCGACCGTATGGATCTTGATCAGGTTCGTCGAGCCGGACCGTCCGACCGGAACGCCGGCCGTGATGACGACCGTGTCGCCGAGCTTGACAAACCCGGATCGGACGGCGCCGTTCACGGCGATTTCGAACATCTCGTCCGTCGTCTTCGCCGGCCGGCCGAGCACCGGAATGACACCCCATACGAGCTGCAGGGTGCGCATGACGTGCTCGGACGGCGTCACGGCGATGATCGGCGCCTTCGGCCGGTACTTCGACACCATCCGCGCCGTGTAGCCGCTCTCCGTCGAGGTGATGATCGCGTCCGCGTCCAGGTCGAGCGCGGAGTTCGCGACCGCCTGGCTGATCGCCTCCGTCACGGTCGTCTGCTGTCCGCTCGCCCGGCGGAGGAAGATCTCGCGGTACTCAAGCGCCGCTTCCGCCCGCTCCGCGATGCGCGCCATCGTCCGGACAGATTCGACCGGATATTTGCCGGCCGCCGTCTCGCCCGACAGCATGATCGCGTCGGTGCCGTCAAAGATCGCGTTCGCGACGTCGCTCGCCTCCGCGCGCGTCGGCCGCGGGTTGCGCTGCATGGAATCGAGCATCTGCGTCGCCGTGATGACCGGCTTGCCGGCGCGGTTGCATTTCTCGATCATCATCTTCTGCACAAGCGGCACTTCCTCGACCGGGATCTCGACGCCGAGGTCGCCGCGCGCCACCATGAGGCCGTCCGCCACTTCCAGAATCTCGTCCAGATTGTCGACGCCCTGCCGGTTCTCGATCTTCGCGATGATCTGGATGTGCGACGCGTTGTGCCGCTCCAGGAGCTCGCGAATCTCCAGCACGTCGCTGGCTCTCCGCACGAACGAAGCCGCAATGAAGTCGATGCCCTGCTCGATCCCGAACAGGATGTCGTTCGCGTCCTTCTCCGTGATGCCCGGCAGCGAGATCGCGACGCCCGGAACATTGACGCCCTTCTTGCTCTTGATCGGTCCGCTGTTCTGAATTTCGCAGCGGATCTCGGTGTCCCGGACTTCGACAACCTTCAGGCCGATCAGGCCGTCATCGAGCAGGATGGTGTCACCCGGCTTCACATCCCGGGGCAGGCCGCGGTACGTCACCGGAATGCGGTGCCGGTCGCCGAGGATGTCCTCCGTCGTCAGCGTGACGAATTCGCCCGCCACCAGCTCGATCGGCTCTTCGGCCAGCTTGCCGAGGCGGATTTCCGGCCCCTTCGTATCGAGCAGGATGGCAACCGTCTTGCCCAGCTCGCGGGAAGCCTGGCGGATGTTCCGGATCCGGTTGCCGTGCTCCTCGTAATCACCGTGCGAGAAATTCAGCCTCGCGACGTTCATGCCCGCCTCGATCAGCTGCCTCGTCATCTCGAGCGATTCGCTCGCGGGACCGATGGTGCATACGATCTTCGTTTTGCGCATGTGCGGTATCCTCCGTTACTGTCAAGCCTTCGAATGTTCCGGCCGTCCGCCGGAAGGCTGCGCCTCCCCCGCGGCGGGAGGGACGGGCCGTCCGGCGGGCGGCGCAATCCTCTATCCGTATCCTTAAATAAAATACACGATCCCGGCCCGGCTGTACATGGCCCCGGCCTCAGCGGACGTTCGATTCGATCGCCGCGTCCGCGCCCGCCGTCGTCCCGCCGTCCGTTCCTCCGGCCGAAGAACCTGCGCCGGACCCGCCGCCGGCGGTATTCCCGGACTCCGCTTCGCCCGGGGAATGTCCGGATGCCGACGCACGGCCTGCGAGATTTCCCGATTCCGGCGCACGGCCTGCGGAACCCCCGGCTTCCCCGGATTCCGGTGCGCGGCCTGCGGCATTCCCGGAACCCGGTGCGTGAACCGCGTTATTCCCGGATTTCGGCGCTGCGCCCGCGGACTTCCCGGATTCAGCCTCGCGGCCCGCCGGCGCCCGTCCGGCTTCCGGCACCGTCCCGGCCGCCGCCCCCGGCTCGTCCGACGCATAAACGCCGATACTCCGGTATTTCCGGAACCGGTCCTCGACCAGCTCCTCCGGCGTCATCGCCATCAACTCCTGAAGATGGCGCCATATCGCCTCTTTCACGAGCGCGGCCGTCCCTTCCGGATCGCGGTGCGCGCCGCCCTTCGGCTCCGGAATCACCTCCTCGATGATGCCGAACGCGAGCAGATCCTGCGCCGTGATTTTCATCGCCTCGGCCGCCTCGTCCGCACGGGACGCATCCTTCCACAGGATCGACGCGGCGCCGTTCGGCGAGATGACGGAGTAGATCGCGTTCTCGAGCATGAGCACCCGGTTGCCGACGCCGAGCGCGAGCGCGCCGCCGCTGCCGCCCTCGCCGATCACGACACAGACGATCGGCACGCGCAGCGTCGACATGACGAGCAGGTTGCGCGCGATCGCCTCACCCTGTCCCCGCGCCTCGGCGGTGTCGCCCGGATAGGCGCCCTTCGTGTCGATGAACGTGATGATCGGCCGTCCGAACTTGTCCGCCTGGCGCATCAGGCGCAGCGCCTTGCGGAAGCCCTCCGGATGCGGGCTGCCGAAAAATCGCGCGATGTTGTCCTTCGTGTCCTTGCCGCGCTGGTGGCCGATGACCGTAACCGGCACGCCGTTCAGCTTCGCGAGCCCGCCGACGATCGCGAGGTCGTCCGCGAACAGCCGGTCGCCGTGCAGCTCCAGAAAATCGGTGAAGATCGCCTGGATGAAATCGAGCGTCGTCGGCCGCTGATGATGGCGCGCGATGCGCATTTTCTGCGCGGCGGTGAGGGAGCTGTACAGCTCGTTTTCGAGCTGCCGGTACTGCGCCTCAAGGCGCGCAAGTTCCTCGGAGAAATCGAATCCGCGCTCCTCCGCGAACTTGCGCAGTTCGTCGATTTTGTTCCTGAGCTCGACGAGCGGCTTCTCGAACTCCAGCTCTCCGGCCATTATACCGCCCTCCCCGTGCGGTGCATGTCCAACAGCTTGGCGAGCACCGTCCGCATGTCCTTGCGATGCACCACCTTGTCAAGCTGGCCGTGCTGCAGGTTGAATTCCGCGGTCTGGAAATTGTCCGGCAGCTTCTGGCGGATCGTCTGCTCGATGACGATCCGTCCCGCGAAGCCGATGAGCGCTCCCGGCTCGGCGAGATTGTAATCGCCGAGGCTCGCGAAGCTGGCCGTCACGCCGCCGGTCGTCGGGTCCGTCATGACGGAGATGTAGAGCCCGCCGTCATCCTGAAACCGCGCGAGCGCCGCGCTCGTCTTCGCCATCTGCATCAGACTGAAAATGCTTTCCTGCATGCGCGCGCCGCCCGAAGTCGAGAAGATGATGAGCGGCAGCCGCTCGCGGTGGGCATATTCGATGGCGCGGGTGATTTTCTCCCCCACGACCGATCCCATGCTTCCGGTAAAAAAATGAAAATCCATCACGCCGACGACGACCGGGTGTCCGCCGATCGTCCCCCTGCCGGTGACGACCGCCTCGTTCATGCCCGTCTTCGCCTTCTGCTGCTCGAGCTTGGCGGCGTATCCCGGAAAGCCGAGCGGGTCGCCCGACTGCATGCCGGCGTCGAATTCTTCCAGAAGCCGCCCGTCGTCCATCGTCATCGCGATCCGTTCCCGCGCGGTCAGCCGGAAATGGTATCCGCAGGACGGGCAAACCTTCAGGTTCTTCTCCAGTTCCTTGCTGTACTGGATATTGCCGCATTTCGGGCATTTATTCATCAAGCCTTCGGGAATTTCCCGCTTCACGGGCCGTTCGGCAGGTATCGTCGCGTATCGCTTCTTGTGGAAGAGATCCTTGAACATGGAGCCACCTCTCAGGGCACAAAATTATTGTGACGAGGCCGGCCGGGCGCCCGCAAGTGGCGTCTGGTACTCCGTCAAGGATGGCCGTACCCGTCACAACCGGAGGGTGCTGATCAAGAATTCAGGATTTCATGCAGAACTTCTTGCGCCTCTTCGACTTCTGCGGATGGCACCATAATCTCGTACTGCTGCCTCGAGAGATTGACCGGCCGGACCTGGACGAGAAATCCCTCCTCGGTCAGACGTTGACGTATCGTCTCCGAAAGTTTCGCAGTCGGAGCGATATAGATGACCGTCCACATCGACAGGGTACCTCCCGAACCATTCGCAAGAAATAAGGCCGCATGTTGCCATAATGATAGCATATCCGCCCGACGGGCCGCAACAAACGAACCCGCGACGCGAAGCGGCTCCGGGCTTGTCCGCGACGCATGCGCGCGGCGCTCCGGGCCTGAGGCCGCCGGGCCCGTGCGGGAAGCCGATGACCCGACCCGCGCCGGCTCGGCCGCATTCACCCCATGCCTGTTTATCCCTTATCGCACACCGGTTGGTCCGCATCCTTCATCCCGCATTGGTTCGGCCGGATCCTACCCCGCACCCGGTTTGACTACACCCTGCATTCCGCACCGATATGACAGGATCCTTCACCCCGCATTGACTCGGCCGGATCCTTTACCCTTCGCCGGTTTGGCCGCATGCACCTCGCACCCGGTTTGGGCACTTCCTTCATCTCGCACCGGTTCGTTCGCATCTTCACCCCGCATTGGTTCGACCGCTTCCTTCACCCTTCTCCAGGCAGGCCGTAATCCCGCGCGTCCGGGTTCTGGTGCGCGATGCGTGCCGACGCCGCGGCCGCGAGGGCGGATACGAGATCGTCGAGGAAGACGTGGATCCGGTAGCGGGGTTCATCGACGCGACCGTCGCCGGCTTCACCGCGCGCTTCCGATCCGCCCCGACCCGTTCCGCGCGCGCCGTTCAGCCGGCCGATCACGCCCGGTTTCATTTTGTCGAGATATCCGAAACTGGTCAGGCCGATCATGCCGTAGACGGAGACGATCCCGAGCGCCAGCGTCTCGTCGACGCCGTACAGCGACTCGTCTTCCTCCATGATGCGCTGCAGCGGTTCCGGCAGGAGACCGCGGTCCGCCAGTTCGTCCAGCGCGATGCCGGTCAGCAGCGTGTACTGCACTTCCCGTTTCGCGAGCACCGCGCGCACGCTCTCCTCGCAATCGGAAATCGTCAGCCGTCCGTTGTACGGGCGCTGCAGGGACAGGACGATCTCCGCCACGTCCCGCACCGTCACCCCCCGGCGCTCCAGCCATTGCTCGATCGCCGCGGTCATCCGCATCCCTCCCGTCCGGGATGCGCGCCTCATGGCGGGCACCCTGGTCTCTTAACGATATGCAGGCGCCCGCGCGAATGTTCCCTTTGAATCGAGGCCGTGTTGGCGGAGGAGAAACAACGGTCCGCGAGACCGTTGACGGGCCGTACGGGAGGGGCGACGCGGTGCGATAACGGTCCGAGGGACCGTTAACGGCCGCACGAGCGGGGCCACGAAGCGCGATAACGGTCTGCGAGACCGTTAACGGCACCTCCGGACGGACCTGACCCGCCCGGATGGAACGAATAACGGTCCGCGAGACCGTTAACGGCCGCACGAGCGGGGCCACGAGGCGCGATAACGGTCTGCGAGACCGTTAACGGCACCTCCGGACGGACCTGACCCGCCCGAACGAGACGAATAACGGTCCACAGGACCGTTAACAGCCGAACGGGCGGGGCGATGCGGCGCGATAACGGTTCGCGGGACCGTTACATGCGAATATGGACGCCGCTTCTCCGCTCCGGCGCGCCCGCTAGTTGCTATTTCACGACGGCCGTGCCTTCGCCGAGCAGCCGCCCGATCGCGGCGAACAGCTCGCGGGACGGCTTGACGCGGACGCTCTCGCCCAGTTCGATCGTCCGGTGGTCCCGCTCGTAATAAAGCACCGTGCGCAGCGGGCCCGGATGCCCGTCCAGCAGCCGGCGCAGTTCGTGCAGAACACCCGGCTGCTCGCGGTCCGCCGGTATGCGGATGAACACCCGCTGCTCGCGGACGGTCCGCCGGACCGCGGGCGGCGCGAAGGCGGCGCCGGCCGAAGCCTCCGCGCGCGGAGAAGCTCCTGTGGAAGCCGCGGAGGGGGCACCGGAACCGGCCGGCCCCTCAACATGGGGGGATGACGCCGCGAATGCGCCGGACCGGGCGGACGGCGATCGGGTGGCGAGGGACGGTTCCGGATGTACGCCATGTACGCCGTCAGCATCCGGAACTCCGCGATACATGACGGGTCTGGCACCGATGCCGCCGGGCGCGGGCCGCCGGGCGCGCGCGCCCGCCCGTTCGCGCATCCGCCGGACATGGGGAGCCAGATTCGGCCCGTCCATCGGCACGATATCCTCGACGACCAGTTTGAAGTCTTCCTCCTGCTGCTGCACAACCGCGAGCACCAGCGCGAGCTTCCCTTTTTCCAGCCAGAAAATGCTCCGCTTCCACACGCTCTGGAAGACGACCGCCTCTACGCGCGCGATCCGGTCCTCCAGCTCGAGGAAGCCCATCTGCTGCCCCTTGCGGCTGGTGAACGGCTTCACCGAGACGATCAGCGCCGCCGTCACGACCATCGCGCCGTCCGGCGCGTCGGCCAGCTCGTACAGCCGCTCGACGCCGAGCCGCTCGAGCTCCGCCTCCCGCTCGTCGAGCGGATGGCCGGACAGGTAGATGCCGAGCAGCTCGCGCTCGAACTCGAGCTGCTGTCCCCGGGTATAGGGCTTCACCTCCGGCAGCTCGACGTCCCAGTTGTTCACTTCCTCGATGCCGAACAGCTCAATTTGCAGCTCCTCCCGCTCCTTGCGCCATTTCGCGACCGTCTCGATCGTCTCGTCGAGCGCGGCGAGAAGCTGCGCCCGATGGCCGGGCAGTCCGTCGCAGGCGCCGGAAAGGATGAGCGATTCGAGCACCCTTTTGTTCACGACCCGAAGGTCGACGCGCCGGCACAGGTCGAGCAGGCTCTCGAACGGACGCTCCGCACGGGCCGCCTTGATCGCCTCGATCGCGTGCGTGCCGACGTTCTTCACGGCGCCGAGCCCGAAGCGGATCGCGTTCTCCGTCGGCGTGAACGACTCCTCGCTCACGCCGATGTCCGGCGGCAACACCGGAATGCCCATCCGCCGGCATTCGTCGACATATTCCGCCGTCTTCCGCTGGTTGCCGGTGACGGAGGCGAGCATCGACGCCATGAACGGGATTGGATAGTGCGCCTTGAGATACGCGGTCTGGAACGCGAGCACCGCATAGGCGACGGCGTGGGCCCGCGGGAAGCCGTAGTCCGCGAACCGGACGATCATGTCGTACACCGCGTTCGCCTCCTCCTCGGTGTACCCCTGCTTCACGCTGCCCGCCACAAAATGCTCCCGCTCCCTGTCCAGGGTCTCACGCTTTTTCTTCGACACGGCCCGCCGCAGCAGATCCGCCTCGCCGAGCGAAAAGCCCGCCATCTTCGAGGCGATCTGCATGATCTGCTCCTGGTAGACGATGATGCCGTAAGTGTCGGCAAGAATCGGCTCGAGCGACGGATGCGGATACGTCACCTTGATGCGTCCGTGCTTGCCCGCGATATATTGCGGGATGAACTCCATCGGGCCCGGCCGGTACAGCGCGAGCACCGACACGAGGTCCTCGAAGACGGTCGGCTTGAGATCCCTGAGCACGCGTCGCATGCCCGCCGACTCGAGCTGGAACACGCCGGTCGTCTCGCCCCGGGCGAGCATCTCGTACGTCTTCGGATCGTCGTCCCGCACCCGTCGAAAATCGACCGTCTGCCCGTACAGCTTGCGGATCCAGGCCAGCGTCCGCTCGATGATGGACAACGTCCTGAGGCCCAGGAAATCCATTTTGAGCAGTCCGACGGCTTCCAGGGCGTCCATCGGATACTGGGTGAGCGCGGTCCCCTCGCCGCCGGACTGGAGCGGTACGTGATCCGTCAGCGGATCCCGCGAGATGACGACACCGGCCGCGTGGGTCGACGCGTGCCGTGGCATCCCCTCGACCTTGAGCGCGGTCTTCACGAGATGGTCCACGCGCGGATTGCTCTCGCAAAGCGCACGCAGCTCGGGGCTTGCCTCGAGCGCCCTCTCCAGCGTCATGCCGGGCTGGTTCGGAATCAGCTTCGCCGCGCGGTCCACCTCGGCGTACGGCACGGCGAGCGCCCGGCCGACGTCGCGCACGGCCGCCCGCGCGGCCAGCGTCCCGAACGTGATGATCTGCGCGACGTGCTCCTCGCCGTATTTCGCGGTCACGTAGGCGATGACCTCGTCGCGCCGCTCGTCGTCGAAGTCGATGTCGATGTCCGGCATCGACACCCGCTCCGGATTGAGGAACCGCTCGAACAGCAGCTTGTGCTTGAGCGGATCGACGTCGGTGATGAACAGCGTGTAGGCGGCAAGGCTGCCCGCGGCGGAACCGCGGCCCGGTCCGGTGCGGATGCCCCGCTCGCGGGCGAACCGGATGAAATCCCACACGATCAGAAAATAATCGCTGTACCCCATCCGCTCGATGACGTCCAGCTCGTACGCAAGCCGCCGTTCCGCTTCCGCGCGGAACGCGGGGTCGCGCCACCGCTCCGTTCCGCCGAAGCGCGCGGCGAGGCCTTCGAAGCACAGCGCGCGCAGATATTCGGCGGACGTCATCCCCTCCGGAATCGGCCGGAAGGCCGGCAGATGCGCGCGTCCGAACGTCAGCTCCAGGTTGCAGCGCTCCGCGATCCGGACCGTGTTCTCCAGCGCCTCTGTAAGATGCGGGAACAGCGCTGCCATCTCCGCCGCCGATTTCAGGTAATGCTGGTTTGTCACGACCTTCAGGCGGTCTTCGTCTTCGATCGTCTTGCCCGTTCCGATGCAAATCAGCACGTCCTGCAGCGCCGCGTCCTCCGGCCGCAGATAGTGGACGTCGTTCGTCGCGACAAGCGGAATGCCGGTATCTTCGGACAGGCGCACGAGGCCGGCGGCCACTTTTTTCTGCTCGAGCATGCCGTGATCCTGGATCTCGAGATAGAAATCTTCGCCGAATATCTCCCGCAGCCTGAGCGCGACCCGCTTCGCCTCCTCGTCCCGCCCGTGGAGCAGATGCTGCGAAATTTCACCGTTCAGGCAACCGCTCAGCACGATCAGCCCGTCCGCATGGGCGGCGAGCGCCTCGTAATCGATGCGCGGTTTGTAATGGAAGCCTTCCAGGTGGGCGATCGTGGTGAGGCGCATCAAATTGCGGTAGCCTTCGGCGTTTTTCGCGAGCAGGGTGATGTGGTGGATCGGATGGTCGCGGCGGGATCCTTTTTCCAGGCGGGAGCCCGGCGTCAGGTACGCCTCGCAGCCGATGATCGGCTTGATGCCGCGTTCGGTGCAGGCTTTGTAGAACGGGATCACGCCGTACATGACGCCGTGGTCGGTGAGCGCGAGCGCCTTCATGCCGAGCTCGGCCGCCCGGTCGACAAGGCCGCGGATGCGCGCCGCGCCGTCGAGCAGGCTGTATTCGCTGTGCACGTGTAGATGAACGAACGAATCCGGTCTCGCCATAAGCGCCGTTCCTTCCGTACGCGTAATCACGGCTTCATTTTATCATAAAAAGGTCCGGCCTTCTCATAGACTGGGTAGCGGGAAAGGCCTGTCCGACAGGGGAGGTGCCGGCATGATCGCGTTTCTGTCGACGGCCGTGATCGACTTCTTCATCGCATTCGGGGTCGTCATCGGGGGGTCGTTGCTCGCCTCGATCGGCGCGGTGTTCGTCTCGTATCCGCCTGCCTCGACGATGCTCGATACGGCCATGCGGCTCAAAATCTGGGCGATCGTCGTCGCGATCGGCGGCACGATCGATCCGGTGCGCGTCATCGAGGCGAATGTCACCGAGGGACATCTGTCGCCGGCCGTGCAGCAGATTCTGCTCATCGCCTGCGCATTTCTGGGGGCGCACCTCGGCACCGAACTGGTCCGCTGGATCGTCCGGGGAGGCTGGTGACGGATGCGGGTGCCGCCCTTCTACCGATTCCGGAGGCTCAGCGCGGCGCTCGGCATTTTCGTCCTCGGCATGGTCGCGGGCGCCGCGGTGTACAACGGGCTGCACGCCGCGAAGTTCGACGCGCTCGTCGAGCGGCTGCACGAGACGGAGGAGAAACTGGGGGAGTACGAGCTCGAAATCCGGAAGCTCGCGCATGATCGGGATCGCCGCGCGGTCATCCGCGCGGTCGTGCTCCACATCGAGACCGGGCGCGGGCCGGACGGCACGCCGCAGCCGCTCGACGCGGTGACCGAGGCGCGGCTGAAGCAGCAGCTCAAGCGCGATCTCGCCGCTTTCCTGGGGCACAGCATCTACGACATCGACTCGGAGGCGCGGCTCGCGCGGCTGCTGCTGAACGGCAAGGTGTACAAGGGGCTGAAGGATGCCGAGTATCTGGTCGAGATCCGCACCGTGCTCGTTGCGGAAGGCACGATGACCGTCTGGGTGACGGCGCGTCCGCGGCCGCCGGGGTAAGCGCCTTGACGGCGTGACGGCGGCATGGCCGCGACAGACGGGGAGAGCGGGTATGACGATGCGGCCGCGGCGGCGGGCGCTTCCCGCAGCCGCGACCGGCGGACCGGAAGCCCGGGCGGCGGCGCGGACGCGAAGGCCGGGGTCAAACACGGGCGCAACAGGGCCGCAGGGGGCCCAAAGGTCGTAAAAAGCCTCGGCCGTGATGACCCCGGCAATATGACAAATCCCGGCATGGTCTGGTACAATGACGGAAGTATTGGTGTGTTCGCGGGATTGCGGTTCAACACGGCGGAACACGGCCGGGCGCCTGTACTCCGGAGAAGCTGCGACGCAGAAACCGCGTTGCGGGCAAGCCGGTAGCGGCGAACGGCGCTGTAACGGGCTGTCTTCGTTCCAGACCCGCCCGGCGGGCGCAAGGCACACTGGAACGGGCCGGTCGAGATTCCGCATGTCCCGCGGCCAGCCCTCACGCCATGCAAAGGAGCCGAACCACGCCATGCCGATCGAAAATGTCGTTCTTCAATGGGTGCTCGCCATCGGCGTACTCGCCACGCTCGGAGCGACCGTCTATTACAGCCTGAGATACCGGCGCAGCGCCGATCCGAAGACGCGCGGCATCCTGCAGGCGCGGATGAATATCGTCATGGGCGTCATGCTCATCCTGCTCGCGCTGATCCAGATGCTGCTGTTCCCCGGGTCGACGGTTCGGGTCATCATCGGCACCGTCTTCCTGCTGCTCGGCCTGTTCAACCTGTTCGCCGGGTTGCGCAACCACAGCGTCTTCCGCTCGATGAAACAGAAGGACAGCGAACAGGGCTGACTCAGCATCTGCTGAATGAAAGAAAAAGGGAACTCGCCAGCAGCGAACTCCCAAAAACGGTATGACTACGGGTTCCCGTCAATACACATCCATTGAACAAAATGCGTCGGCTCGGTAATAGTGCCGGTATACGGGCCGTATGAATCACCTGAAGGCCAACCTGTTCCCGTTTATTGTATAGTTCCCCCATAGAAGGGCGTCCAATAATGATTCCAGAAAGCGCCGATGGCTTTTTTTGTGCTTGTCTTGCCAATCGACCGTCACAGCGGGTCGATCATCTGCGCGGCGGCGAGTGCCTTGACGGCCAGTCCGTGCTCGTCGTGCAGCTCCATCTCCACCTTGGCCGACCGGCGGCTCAGCTCGAGCAGGCGGGGCATGAGCCGGACCTCCGCCTCGATCTGCACCGGCCGGACGAAATAGGTCGTGACGCTCTCCACGACGTGGCCGCGCCGGGCGATCTCGCGGATCGTCTGCTTCGCCGCCAGCGTAAGCAGCGACAGCAGCGTCCCCTCGGACACGGTGCCGGCCGGCCCGGCCATCTGCGGCGTCATCTTGCCGACGTAGACCGGCAGCGAATCCTCCGTTCGCTTCTCCTCCGCAAACCCGCTCCAGATCAGATCGTCGATCGTCTCTCCCGGCTGCTGCTTGCCGGCGAACTGCATCGCCCGCGTGATGTCCGACCGGCTGACGACGGCGAGCAGCCGCCGGTGCCGGTCGACGATCGGCAGCAGATCGATGCCTTCGATCGTCATCCGGTGGGCGGCGGCCGCGACCGGCATCGACGGGTGCGCCGTGACCGGCGGCCGGGTCATCCGCTTCTCCACTGCTTCGCCCGGCTCCGCGCCTTCGGCGTCGCGCGCCGTCATCATCCCGACGACCCGGCCGCGCTCGTCGATGACGGGAAACCGGGTGTGCCCCGTCCGCTCCCGCAGCCGGAAATAGTCGGCGATCGTCTCGCCGATCCGCAGGGCCAGCGGCGCGCTGTCCGTCGTGACGATGTCCTCGAGCAGCATGATCTTCCGCGTGATCAGCCGGTCGTACATCGCCCGGTTGATCATCGAGGCGACCGTGAACGTGTCGTGCCTGCACGAGATGACCGGCAGCCCCGTCTCGTCGGCCAGCCGGATCACATCCTCGCAGGTGCCGAAGCCCCCGGTGATCAGCACCCCCGCGTTCCGCTCGAGCGCCCGCCGGTGCGCGTTCACACGGTTGCCGACGATCAGCAGGCTGCCCGCGTCGATGTAGCGGACCATCTCGTCGAGCTCCATCGCGCCGATGACGAATTTGTGCAGCGGCTTGTCGAGTCCCGAGGCTCCGCCGAGCACCTGGCCCTCGACGATGCCCGCCACGTCGCCGAATGTGAGCAGGCCGTCCCGCTGGCCTTGCTTCTTCTCGATCCGCACCGTGCCGACGCGTTCGCGCGTGCTGACGTACCCGGCGCTTTCCGCCTCCTTCAGCGCCCGGTACGCCGTGCCTTCGCTGACGTTCAGCTTGCGGGCGAGCGAGCGGACCGAGAGGCGCGTCCCCACCTTGAGCCCCTTGATATATTCCAAAATGCGTTCGTGCTTCGTAGCCGCCTCATCGCGCGGAAAATCCGCCATGATCATCTTCCCTCCGCCCATCCGGAAATGTTATTCTCATTTTACCAGAAACCCGACGCATCGAAGGTTTTCCCCGATTCGCTTCGACCGCATCCGGCATCGGGGCCCGGCGCGCGAGGAAGATCGAGGTCACATGAAATTCGAACTGCTGCTGAAAATCGCCTGTTTGGTCACGATACCGGAGCTCATCGCGGTTACCTGGTTCTGCTTCCGGTTCTTCGGACTGCGTCCGGAACGCTTCCTGCCCAGGATGCTCCTGCTGGCCGCCGCGTCGGGCGCGCTCATCGTCACCAGCCTGTCGCTCGTCCCGCCGATCTTCCAGCCGTTTGTCGGCACCGTGCTCTATTTCTCGGTGCTGTCGCTCGTCTTCCGCGAGCTGTCCTGGAAGGTGCGCATCTGGCTCTCGCTCGCCATGAGCCTGCTCACGTTCCTGATCGAGCTGTCGTCGATCGTCTATCTTACCGCCGCGGGCCTTGAAGCGGACCTGAGCAAGACCGATCCGAACACCTGGCCTCTGCACCGATTCCTGTTCATGTACTGGCCGGGCCTGCTGCTGGTGGCGGCGGCCGGATGGGGGATGGAGCGCACGGGACGGTCGCCCGGGCGGCGCGTGCTCCATTTTCTCGTTCAGGAGCGCAACCGCTACGTTCAGCATTATGTCGTGCTCACGTTCATCCAGTGCTTCACCCTGATCATCCTGTTCATCTCGCGGTATGCCTACGGGCTGGCGGAGGAGACGCGCATTCTGTTTTACGCCGCCATCGTCATGGTCATCGTGTTCACCTTCCTCACCGTGCGGCTGATCGCGCAAGCACGCGACGAGGCGGTCCGCGCGACGCAGGAGGCGTTCGTCGGCGACCTGATGAAGATGATCACGACGATCCGCGGGCAGCGGCACGATTTCGTCAATCACGTGCAGACCATGTACGCGATGCTCACGATGAAGAAATACGATCAGCTGCAGCAGTACATGGAGGAAGTGGTCGGGGAGATCCGGTCGGTCGACCGGCTGGCCGACAAAATTCCGGCCACGGCGCTCGAATCGCTGCTCATGGCCAAACAGGCGATCGCCCAGTCCCGGCATATCCGGTTCGAATACCGGCTGTCGGAACTGCCGGCGGACCTGCCGGCGGTGCGGAACCTCGACCTGGTCCGGATCACGGGCAACCTGGTCGACAACGCCTTCGATGAAGTGATGAAGCAGAGTGAACAAGAGCGGTTCGTGACGCTGGACATCGGGCAGATTGACGGCGAGCTGCGCATCACCGTCGCAAACACCGGCAATCCGCTTCCGGAGAACGAGCGAAAGCGGATCTTCACGCCCGGTTACAGCACGAAGAAGAAGGGGCACGAGGGGCTCGGTCTGCCGATCGTCGTCGAACTCGTCCGGCATTACGGCGGCGATGTCCACGTCGGCTTCCGGCCGGGGCGGGGCGTCGTCTTCACCGCCCGCATCCCGATCGAAGGGAAAGCGGGGCGAACCGGATGCCGAAGTGAAAGCAGAAGGCCGCCGGCAACGCCTGCAGGGGGAAAACCCGGGCGCTGACCCGGGCCGGGCACCGGCGCCGGACCGTTCCGCGGACACCGGCCGCGGGCCGTTCGTGCGCTCCGGAGCGGACCGGTCCCCGCGGGCCGCGGACGGGTACGGCCCGGGAAGCCGGAGCGCGGACGGCCTTGTTCAGCCGACGAGCCGCAGGAAGACCGACTGGAACAACCCGATGAGGCCGCCGAGCAGCGCGCCCAGCCAGGTGATCGCGCGGAATTCCCGTCCCGAGAGGCTCAGGATGATGCGCTCGACCTGCTCGACCGGGAACTTCTCGACCTGCTTCCGCACGAGCTGCGGCAGTTCAAGCGCGGCGACGACCGCTTCCAGCCGCCGGTCCAGCAGCTCGAACGCGGCGTCGGCGACAACCCGCAGCGCCTCGCTCCATGCCGGTTCATGGCGGATCAGTAGGCCGCCGACATCCAGCTTCTCCAGTCCGGCGATCCGCTCCTCCAGACGCAGCAGGCGCCTGGCCTGCTCCTTCAGCCAGGGAAGCGGATCGTCGGTGCCCGCGAGGCGCGCCGCCGCCTCCCCGAGCGTCCAATTTCCCGCTTCCGCCAGCTTCTTCTCGATGAAGTTCCGCACGATCCCGCGCACCGATCCGCTTTCCAGCTGCCCGGCCAGCACCTCGCCCAGCTTCTCTGCCGCCTTGTCCGCATCCACGAAAATGCCCGCGAGCATGCCGACCCATCCGCCCGTCCGGTCCAGCAGCCCGTCGATCATCGCGCGCAACAGCCGCTGTCCGCGCAGCGAGCGCAATTCCTCCCCGAGCGAAGCCGCCAGCCAGTCCGTCAGATCGGCCGCCCACCGGGCGGCCGCTTCATCGGACCAGCCCGGCACCAGCTCCGCGATCGTCTTCGTCTTCCAGCCGCCTTCCTCCCAGAGCCGTTCGATCCACCGCTCCGCGAGTTCCGCCCCCCGCTCCGCCCATCGCGTCCGCATCGTTTCCCAGGAAACGCGGTCCGCAAACCGCAGCACCAGCCCTTCCGCCGTCAGCCCCTCTTCGGCGCGCGCGAGGAGCCAGCCGCGGATCTTCGCGACGGCGGCTTCCCGCATCGCGCCTTCGCGCAGCCATTCCCGGATCCCGTCGGCCGTCACGAGATACTTCGCGACGACGTCGCCGAGCGCCGCGGCGATCTCGTCCTTGCGCTTCGGGATGAGCCCCGGCGTGAACGGCACCCGTCTGCCGAAGACTCGCCAGGCCCGCCGGGGGTGGAAGAGCATTTTGATCGCGAAATGGTTCGTCAACGCGCCGATGAAAGCGGCCACGCATACGTTCACCGTGATGAAAAGCCAAAGCTCCATTCCTGGTCCGTCCTTTTGCCTGATCGCCCGGAAGGGCCAATCACCAGCGTATAGATGTCCTCATATAGTGGAGTAATCGCGAACCGCAACCGGCTTGCGCCGCGGGCGGCCCGGAAGTCTGCGCAGGAAACGAAAGGAGATCGAGATGCAAAGCTCAAAGATCGGCGTTCAAATCGTCAGCTCCGGCATCCTGTCCGACGATACGCTCATGCTGGGCGAATCGCATCTCAAGAAGTGGCAGATTCCGCAAGGCCAGACCGTCCGGCTCAAGTTCGGCGCATTCCGGGGCGACGTGAAGGTGATCCCGGTCCAGCGCTACGACGGCATGCGCATCAGCCAGGCGCTGGCCAGCCGGCTCGGCCTGCACGCGCCCTGCACCCTCCGCATGCGCTACCGCCGCGGCGCCCGCGAACTCGTGCTCGGCCCGCTTGTCGGCGTGCTGATCAGCCGGGACTACCCGCACCATCCCGATCGGCCGTTCGGCGCGATCACCGGCTTCTGCCGGGAGCTCGTGGACGCGGCGAAACTGCTGGGAGGCGCGGTGTATGTTCTGACGCCGGCGATGCTGGGAAGCAGCGTCTCCCGGCTCGACGCGTGGGTCTGGGCCGACGGATGGCGCCGCGTGAAGGCGCCCGCGCCGGACGTCGTCAACAACCGCCTGACGACGCGCAAGCTGGAGAACAAGACCAGCGTACAACATTTCTTCAGGGAAGTAAAATCGCGCTTCGGCACGCAGGTGTTCAACGAGAAATTCCTCGACAAGTCGGAAGTGTTCAACGCGCTCCGCAAACAGCCCGCGCTCGGACGATTCTTGCCCGAATCCCATTCTTTCACCGGCTTTCCGATGCTGCAAGCGATGTGTTCACGCTACGCGACGGTGTTCCTGAAGCCGGTCCGCGGCAGCCTCGGCAAGGGGATCATCCGCATCGTCCGCCTGCCTTCGGGGGGCTACGCCGCGCACCACGCGACCACGCTCGGCACGAAACGGCAGCAGTTTCCGACGCTGCAGAAGCTGTACGCCTCGCTCTCCGGCAGGCTCCGGTCGGGCCGCTACCTGATCCAGCAGGGGCTCCATCTGATCGAATCGCAGGGCCGGCCGATCGATTTCCGGGCGCTCGTGCAAAAGAACGGCTCCGGCCAATGGATCGTCACGTCGATCGTGGCGCGGATCGCGGGCAGCCAGCATTTCGTCTCGAACATCGCGCGGGGCGGAACGCTCAGCACGGTGAGGGAAGCGATCGCGAAGTCGAACCTCGCGGCCGGCCGCCAGGATGCCCCGGCGCGCCTGCGGTCCGCCGCGCTCCAGATCGCGGCCGGGGTCGACGCGCAGATCCCGGCCCATTTCGGCGAGCTCGGCATCGATCTCGCGCTCGACACGAACGGGCGCGTCTGGCTGCTGGAAGTGAACAGCAAGCCGTCCAAGAACGACAACACTCCGCTGTCCGCAACGGGCATCCGGCCGTCCGTGCGGGTGATGCTGCGCTATGCGCGCTACCTGGCCGGTCTGTGAGCGGGCGAACCGCGCAGGCCCGCCGATTGGCGGTCTCCGGCCGGAGGAAGACCGCCTGTTCGGCGTGCTGATGAGCCGGGAACCGTCCGGCGACCGGCTGCCGGAGGACCGGCTCTGCCGGATGCTGGCGGAGGCCGGGGCCGGCCTGGGAGTGCGCGTGATCGCGTTCTCCCCCGCGGGCGTTCGTGAAGGGGGCGGCCGCGCGTCCGTGCGCGGCTGGACGCTCGAAGGCGGCGTCTGGACGCCCGCCGAAGCGCCCGCGCCGCCGGTCTACTTCGACCGGCGGTTTCCGCGCGATCCGGCGGAGCTCCGGGCGGGCGTCCGCGCCGTCCGCATCCTGCACGCGCACGGCGCGGTGCCGCTCGGGCGCGCGCTGCCGGGCAAGGCGCGGGTGCTCGCGGCGCTCGGGCGCAACCCGCTGCTCGCTTCGCTGCTGCCGCCCACGGCCCGTCTGAACGTCCGGCGGCTCGCCGGTATGCTCCGGACGCATCCGGCCGGCTTGTTCCTCAAGCCGGCCGCCGGCATGCAGGGCCGCGGCGCGCTCTCCCTGCGCCCCGAACCGGGCGGCGCCATCCGGATCGCGGGACGGTCGATGCGGAACCGGCCGTATGCACTGCGCGTGCCCGAGGAACGGCTCGCCCGGGCCGCGGCGGCAATCGTCCGCGGCCGGTCCTATCTCGTGCAGCCGCTGCTCAATCTGAGGACGCCGGCGGATGAACCGTTCGACCTTCGCGTGTTCGCGCAGAAGGACGGCGCCGGGCGATGGGTCGTATCCTGCACCGCCGTCCGGATCGGCCGGCCGGGCGCGGCGGCGAGCAACCTGCACGGCGGCGGCAAGGCGCGCGCCCCCCTCCCGTACCTCGCGGAGATGCTCGGCGACCGGGCGGCCGCGGTGCTCGCGAGGGCGAAGCGCGCCGCGCTGCTCGCCGCCCGGGAGGCCGAGCGCGCGTTCGGCCGCCAGGCCGAGATCGGGGCCGACTTCGGCATCGAGCCGGACGGCAGGCTGTGGCTGCTGGAGCTCAACGGAAAGCCCGGCCGCGCGATCTTCGCGGCGATCGGCGACGCGGAGGGAGAGCGGCTCGCCGCGAAGCGGACCGTCGCCTATGCCCTCCGCCTGATGGCGGCGGGCAGGCCGGCCGCGGGAAGGTTCGCGGCCGGCAGTGCGGCGGCATACGGGCCGACGGCTTGCGGGGCTGCGGCGGACACTCCGGCGTCGGGGAGACCGGCGGCAGGCGGGACGACGGGGCGAACGGAAGCCCGCCGCCGGCCCGCGCCCCGGGGACCTGCGGCGGAAGCGCCGCATGCACGGAACGACCGCCCACTTTACGGCTGACACGCAGGAGGTTCAACCATGAGTCTGACGAATTGCAACGTCCGCTTCTCGGGGCAAGCCGACCGGATCGTGTATGCCACCGGAGCGCTGCTCCGGCAGCTCAAGCTGACCGGCAAAAAGCGGATCCTGCTCAAGCTGGGCGGAGAGCGCGCGATGGCCGCCCTGCGCCCGCTGCGAAGGGAAGGAAAGACCCTCTACCTGTCGGCCGGACTCCGCCAGCTGATCGGCGTGCCGAAGACGGGCAGCGTCTATATCCAGAACGTGAACGACGAAGTCCGGATCGGCCCGCTCATCGGCGTCCTCACGGATTCGGCCGTCCGCACCGCCTCCATGCCGTTCGGCTCCCGGACGCCGTTCATCCGGGAGCTGCTCGCGGTCGGCGGCAAGAAGGCCTATTTCTTCGCGTTCACGCCGCGCGACATCGACTGGCAGAACGAGCAGGTGAACGGCTGGTTCCTGGGCCCGAAGGGCAACTGGATCCGCCGGAAGGTGCCGCTGCCCGACGTCGTCTACAACCGGCTGCCGAGCCGGCGGGCCGAGACGACGTCCTCGATCACCGGGCTCCGGGAGCGGTTCGTGCGCAGGAACATCCCGTTCTTCAACTGGAGTTTCTTCAACAAATCGGACGTCTATGACCTCCTGCGGGGCGATCCCGACGGGGAGAAGCATCTGCCGGAATCGGTGTCCGGACCGACGCCGGAAAAGATCCGGGAGATGATCGAGAAGCACCAATTCGTCTATTTCAAGCCGACGGCCGGAAGCCTCGGCGCCGGCATCTACCGGCTGACCTACCATCCGAAGCGCGGCTATTACGCCAGGTACCGGCGCAACGGCCGCAACGTTTTGCTCCGGTTTCCGAACTTCCGCTCCCTGATGCGCATGCTGCAGGCGCGGCACGGCAGCGCCCTGTCCCGCTACGTCATCCAGCAGGGCATCCGGCTCGTCGAAATCGACGGGTGCCCGATCGATTTCCGCTTCCACATGCACAAGAACGGCGAAAACAAATGGGTTCCCGTCGGCATCGGCGCGAAGAAGGCCGGGCGCGGCAGCGTCACGACGCACATCCGGAACGGCGGCTCGCTCTTGACGCCCGAGCAGGCGCTCAGCCGGACGTTCGGCGAGCGGGCCGGCGAGGTGCTCGAGAACGCGAAGAAGGTCGCCGTCAAGCTGTCCGAGGCGATCGAGCGCAACTATCCGCACATGCTCGGCGAACTCGGACTCGACATCGGCATCGACCGGGACGGCAACGTCTGGATGTTCGAGGCGAACGCGAAGCCCGGCCGCTCGATCTTCAAGCATCCGGCGCTGAAATCCCAGGGTCGCCAATCCCTGGAATGCATTCTCGAACATTGCCTGTATCTGGCCCGCTTCAGGAGGAGGGAGTCATGATGCATCATCCCGATGACGACCGGAAGCAGACGGCCGCGGACACGACGGCGAAGCGCCCGGTGTTCGCCATCCTGACGATCGACGACGACGTGCAGCTCTTCCGGGGCAACCGGAGCAACTTCGCCGATCTGATCCGGACCGGCCGGGAACACGGTTTCACGACCTACGTCGTGACCGTGAGCCAGCTCAGGCTGACGAAACCGCGCGTGGTCGGCTACACGTTCGACGAATCGACGCAGACGTGGAAGAAAGGTCTTTTTCCGCTTCCGGACATCGTCTACAACCGGGTGCCGATGCGCGAGGACGAAATGAAGCCCGCGGTGCGGCGCAAAATCGCGGCATGCCTCAAACATCCGCACATCCGGCTGTTCAACCCCTCGTTCTTCAACAAATGGAGCCTGTTCGAATGGCTCAGCATGTCGAAGACGACCCGCCCGTACATTCCGGTGACGCGGCGGC
>Ga0207871_100165_pt1 | contig 38744 bp, 28 predicted proteins | sample Passage260A_FD_187371 | JGI IMG/M metagenome (GOLD analysis project Ga0207871, IMG submission 187371) | Cellulose adapted compost microbial communities from Newby Island Compost Facility, Milpitas, CA, USA - Passage2 60A (SPAdes) (version 2) ...
GGGCTGGGGGGGGGAGCCGTACCCGAGGGGCCGGAGGCGGCGCTGCGGGCGCTCGCCGCGGTCGGCGGGCTGGAGCACGCGGCGATCGCCGGGTTCATCCTCGGCGGCGCCGCCGCACGGGTCCCGGTCATCCTCGACGGGGTGATCGCCGGCGCGGCCGCCCTCGCCGCGGCCGGGCTCGCCCCCCGGGCGATCGACTACTGCCTCGCCGGCCATCGCTCGGCCGAGCCGGGACACGCCACCGCGCTCGCCGCCCTGGGCCTGCGCCCGCTCGTGGACCTGGAGCTCCGCCTCGGCGAGGGAACCGGCGGGCTCCTCGCCCACCCGCTGGTCTGCGCGGCCGCCCGGGTCATGCACGAGGTCGCGACCTTCGACTCGGCAGGGGTGTCGGAGAAGAACTCCTGACTGGGTGATCACACTCCGCCAACCCTGGGTGACCGTGCGGCGCAGCAGGTAGTTTTGCCTTCTAACAAGGTGACCTTGACACGCTAGGGAGACTGGGGTCATGGCGCCCTATCTGCTCGGCCTCCGCCTCGAGGGACGGCGGGTCCTCGTCGTGGGCGGCGGACGCGTCGCCCAGCGGCGGGTCCCCGCGCTGCTCGACGCCGGTGCCCGCGTGACCATCGTCTCCCCGAGCGTGACCCCGGCCCTCGACGACCTCATCGCGGCCGGCCGGGTGGAGTGGGTGCGCCGCCCCTACCAGGTGGGCGACTGCGACGGCGCGTGGCTGGTGCACGCGTGCACCGACCGGCGCGAGGTGAACGCCGCGGTGGCCGCCGAGGCCGAGGCGAAGCGGATCTGGTGCGTGCGCGCGGACGACCGGGAGGCCTCAGCGGCCTGGACCCCCGCGACCGGCCGGGTCGGCGAGGTGAGCGTCGCGGTCACCGCGGGGGGCGATCCCCGCCGCGCCGCGGGCATTCGTGACGTCGTCGTGGGGGCCCTCCGCGACGGCACGATCGACGCCCGGCGCCACCGGGCCAAGCCGGTCGGGGTCGCCCTGGTCGGCGGAGGCCCCGGCGACCCCGGTTTGATCACGGTCCGGGGCCGGCAGCTCCTCGCCCAGGCCGACGTGGTGATCGCCGACCGCCTCGCCCCGCGGGCCCTGCTCGACGAGCTCGCCCCGGACGTCGAGCTCATCGACGCGGCCAAGGTCCCGTACGGCCGCGCCCTCCCGCAGGAGAAGATCAACGAGCTGCTCGTCGACCGGGCCCGGAAGGGCAAGTTCGTGGTCCGGCTGAAGGGCGGCGACCCGTTCGTCTTCGGCCGCGGCGCGGAGGAGCTGCTCGCCTGCGCCCGGGCGGGGATTCCGGTCACCGTGGTGCCCGGGGTGACGAGCGCGGTCGCGGTCCCGGCGGCGGCCGGCGTGCCGGTCACGCACCGCGGGCTGGCCCAGGACTTCCACGTCATCTCGGTCCACGTTCCCCCGGGTGATCCCAGGTCCACGGTGGATTGGGCCGGATTGGCAAGATCGCAGGGAACGCTGATACTTCTGATGGGCGTCGAGCGGATCAGTCAGGTCGCCGACACCCTGCGGCAATACGGACGTTCACCGGATACTCCCGTAATGGTGGTACAGGACGGTACGCTTCCCACCCAGCGATCTGTCCGCGCGACGCTGTCCACGGTGGCGGAGCGGGTGGCCGCAGTCGGGATACGGCCGCCGGCGGTCGTGATCGTCGGCGATGTCGTCAACGTCGGCCAGGAGATCGAGTCAGTGCGAGCGGAGCGGGTCCCGTGAAGTCGGCAGCCAGGGACATTCCGGAGCGGGGGCCTATCGTCGAGCCGTCCGGCGGTCCGATGACGGATCAGCCGCCGGCCGAACGCCCCGAGAGCCCGGAGGAGCGGACGATCGCGTTCCCGGCCGTCCGCGATGCGGAACCGGCCCCGGTCGCCGGCTCCCCGGCTGCGGACGGTGCACCCGCCCAGGCCACCGGAGCGGACGACCGCGAGGCGGCGGAGGCGCCGCCCGCCGGTGAGCGCGACGCCGTACCGCCCGGAGCGGAAGACGGCGGGGACGCCGCCGGAACCGGGACGCCGGACGCGGCGGAGCAGCCGGCCGCGGAGGCGGAGGACAGCGGTGCGACGCCGCAGCCCGAGGCGGGGGAGGCGCGGGAGCAGGACGCGGGGCAGACCGGCGCGGACGGCGCCCGGGTGCGCGAAGAGGCGCTGCCCTCGGAGGTCTCGGCCGCGCTGACCAACGCCCTCGCCGAGCTCCGCGCCGCGGTGCAGGCGCTGCACTTCGGTCTCGACATGCCCGGCGCCGAGGAGGCGCGCAAGGCGCAGGCGGCGCTGCTCGCGCAGATCGACAACTACGTGATCCCCCGGGTGCGGTACAGCACGGCACCCGCGCTCATCGTCGTCGCCGGGTCCACGGGGGCCGGGAAGTCCACCCTGGTCAACACCATCGCGGGGAAGCGCGTGGCGGTCACCGGGGTGCGCCGGCCGACCACCTCGATCCCCGTGCTCGTGTGCCACCCCGACGACCACGACTGGTACGCGCGCGGCGAGCTGCTCAGCGGGGTGCCCAAGTACGAGGGGCAGCAGGCGGACGCCGGTCCGGATGGGATCATACTCGCCTCTTCCGATCAGCTGCCCCGGGGAATCGCCCTGCTCGACACGCCCGACATCGACTCCGTGGTCGAGCAGAACCACGAGATCGCGCACCGGATGCTCGACGCGGCCGACCTGTGGATGTTCGTCACCACGGCCGCCCGGTACGCCGACGCGCCCTCGTGGGGCCTGCTGCGCCGGGCCAAGGAGCGGAACGCGCGCCTGATCATCGTCGTCTCCCGGGTGCCGGCGAAGTCCCGGGACGTGATCCTCAAGCACTACGGCCGGATGCTCGACGAGTACGGCCTCGGCGACGTCGAGCGCTTCGTGATCCACGAGACCACGGTGCGGGACGGGCGGCTGGCGGACGAGGAGATCGCCGACCTGCGGGCGTGGCTCTCCGAGTTCTCCGCCGACGACCGGCGCCGTGAGGCCGCGGTCAAGGCGACGCTCAACGGCGTGTTCAACAGCTTCAAGTCGCGGCTGCCCGCACTCGCCCGGCACCTGGAGGCCCAGGTGGCGCTCCGGGCCGACCTGCGCGCGGACGTGGACGCGGCCTACATGGGGGCGATCGCCGAGATCGACGAGGCCACCCGGAACGGATCGCTGCTGCAGGGCGAGGCGCTGGCGCGCTGGCAGGACTTCGCCGGCTCCGGCGACCTGATGCGGACGATCCAGCTCCGCCGCGGCGGCAAGGGCCGGCAGCGGAGCCCGGAACGGCTGCAGGCGCTGCGGTCGGCGATGGCCAAGGCGCTCGAAGCGGTGATCCTCTCCGCCGCGCAGCGCGCCACCGAGGAGGTCGCCCAGCGGTGGGGGCAGCGGGCCGGCGTCGGCGACCGGCTCGTCACCCCGGCGCTCGGCCGGCCCGCGGATGACTTCGCGGAGCGGACCTCGGCGTCGGTCGCCGCGTGGCAGGACTACGTCACCGAGCTCATGCGGACCGAGGGCGTGGCGAAGCGATCGGTCGCCAAGATCGTCTCGTTCGACATCGATTCGCTCGCGCTCATCTTCATGGTCGGCCTGCTCGGCTACGGCACCAGCGACGTCGCGGACGGCAAGGGCGCGCTGCCGCAACGCCTGCTGCGCAGGTTGCTCGGGGCCGAGTCACTGCGCAACATAAGCGCCAAGGCCCGCAGCGACCTGCGGGCCAGGATCCGCCTGCTCTTCGACGAGGAGATGCTCCGCTACGTAGACGCGCTCGACAGCGCCGGGATCCCGGACGAGGCCGCCGCCACCCGGCTGTACCAGGCTACGTACAACCTCGAGGCCGCCCGATGATCCACTCGATCATGACGCCGATCACGACATCGCGCGCCATCGGGTGCGCCCCCGGCACGACGGTGGAGGGCAGATGAGCGTGGCAGACACCACGACGCGGTACGGGCTCGGCTACCGGCTCGCCGCCCTCGCCAAGGTCGTGGAGCTCGGCCAGGGCCGGTTGGACCCCGCCCTGCTCGCCGAGGCGGGCCGCCTGCTCGCGCGCGCCGGGGACCGGCTCCAGCTCTCCCCGCAGCACACGGTCGTGGCGCTGGCCGGGGGAACGGGCAGCGGGAAGTCCTCGCTGTTCAACGCGGTATCCAAGCTCGACCTCTCGCCCACCGGGGTCCGCCGGCCGACCACCGCCCGCACCCACGCCTGTGTCTGGGGGATGGACGGCGCCGGCCCGCTGCTCGACTGGCTTCAGATCCAGTGGCGGCACCGGTTCGCCCGGGCGAGCGCGCTCGACAAGGGCGAGGAGCGGCTCCACGGGCTCATCCTCCTCGACCTGCCCGACCACGACTCGATCCGGGCGCTCACCGACCACGAGGCGCACCGGCTGATCCAGGCCGCGGACCTGATCGTGTGGGTGCTCGACCCGCAGAAGTACGCCGACGCCTCGATCCACCAGCGGTACGTCACCGAGCTCGCCGGGCACGACGCCGTCACGGTCTTCGTGCTGAACCAGTGCGACCGGCTCAGCCCGGAGGAGCAGGCCGAGTGCCTGGCGGACCTGCGGGACCTGCTCAAGCGGGAGGGCCTCGCCAACCCGCGGGTGATCGCCACCTCCGCGGTCACCGGCCAGGGCATCGCCGAGCTGACGGACGTGCTCGCCGAGGCGGTCGCCTCCCGCCGCGCGGCCTACGAGCGCCTGGAGGCCGACCTCGATCAGCTCACGCCGCGGCTCGCCAAGGAGCTCTCCGGCGCCCGGCCCGTGGAACCGGAGGTGGACGCGGGCCGGCGCGGCGCTCTCACCGACGCGCTCTGCGACGCGGTCGGCGTCTCCGCGATCGGGGAGACCATGGAGAACCTGTACGGCGTGCGCTCGATCGAGTGGGTCGGCTGGCCGTACGCCCGGTGGGCGGCGAAGCTCCGGCCCGACCCGGCGAGCAGCCTGCGCCTGGGCAACCTGCGGGAGGAGCTGCGCTCCCTGGTGGGGAGCTCGGTGGGCGCGCAGCCCGCGGAGGTCGAGCGGGCCGTGGAGAACCTCACCGAGGCGGTCACCGACGGCATGCCCGACGCCTGGCGCGCCGGGGTGCGCGAGGTGGCGCGGTCGCGGTCGGCCGAGCTGCCCGAGGCGCTCTCCCGGGAGCTCTCCTCGCTCACCCCGCCGCTCGACCGGGTGCCCCGCTGGTGGTGGCTGCTGAAGGTCTGGCAGTACGCGCTGGTGGCGGTGTTCGTCGCCGGCCTCGGCCTGATCGGCGCGATCCTCGCGTACGGCGTGTTCGAGGTGGCCCGGCCGCCGTCCCCGTTCTTCTCGGACGTCAGCCTGCTGCCGTGGCTGGGGCTGATCGTGGTGTGCGTCCTCGGGCTCGGCCTGCTCTCCGCCGTGGCGAGCAAGAACTTCGTGGTGCTCGAGGCGGGCAAGGAGCGGGAGCGCATGGAGCGGGAGATGCGCCGCCGCGTGGCCGACCTCGCGCAGCGCATGGTCATCGAACCGGTGGAGCAGGAGCTGCGGCGGTACAACGAGTTCTTCGAGGCGTTCGGCTCCGTGCGGCGTTAGCACCCGCTGCGTGCAGCGCTGGCCCTCGTTCCATGTGGTGCTATCGCCTGCTCTGTGTGCCCTTGGCGTCCGCTTCGTGGCGCTGGCACCCGTTCCATGTGGCGTTAGCGCCCGCTCCGTGTGGCGTTAGCGCCCGCTCCGTGTGGCGTTGGTGCCTGCTTCGTTTGGCGTTGGCACCCTTTCCATGCGGCGCTGGCACCCGTCCGTGCCGCCTGGCCCGTTCGGCCGCGCCGCGGCCGGCCGGCCACAGCGGCACGCGGATGTCCATTCCGTGCGGTGAGCGCCCACGGATATCCACAGAACGCGGTTCCGGCGTCGTGCCGGAGGGCGCGGCGCGCCAGTGTGTCTCCAGGGCCCGGCGGGGGTCCGGGCCCGCGGGAGGCGCATGTTCATGAGCGACGTCTACGTCACCCTGAGCGGCAACGTCACGGACGAGCCGCGGCAGTACCGGTTCAGCGACGGATCGCGGGTCACCTCGATCCGGGTGGCCGTCAACCGGCGGGTGCTCGACCCGCAGACCAACACCTGGCAGACCAAGGACACGACGTTCTACACGGTCCGCTGCTACCGCGGGCTCGCCGACCACGTCCACCAGTCCATCCGGAAGGGGCAGCCCGTCCTCGTGTACGGCAAGCTGCGGATCAAACAGTTCGAGCGCGACGGCGAACCCCGGTTCTGGGCCGAGGTGGAGGCGAGTTCCGTCGGCCACGACCTGAAGTGGGGCATCGCCACGTTCGAGAAACCGGCCCGCGCCCTGGCCCCTGCCGAGCCGAACGACGAGGAACGGCGGGCCATGGAGGACGCCACGCGGGAGTGGGAGCTGATCGACGGCCGCGGCTCCCGGGCGCCGGGGACCGGAGCCGAGGACGGCCCGGATCCAGGGCGTTCCGCCGGACCGGCAGCCGGCGCGGCCGGCGAGGCGGACATCGGGGGAGCGGAGGATGCGGAGCCGATGGCCGCGTGAGCGGAGCGCCGCACGTTCCGCCGTGGCGAGCACCGCTGCGGGTGGCGGGCGGTCATGGCGAGGGCCCGGCGCGGCGGCCGCCGCGCCGGGCCCCGGGTGCGGGGTGTCGCACCGGTCTGTTACGCGCCGTCTCCTACCGGCTCTCCTGCCGGGCCTCCGCCGGCCTCGTGCCCGTCTCCGCCGGTGTCCGGTGCCCGCCGTCCCAGACCCGGCCGAGCACGGCGTACAACGTGCCCGCGACCAGCGAGCCCGCCAGCCAGGACAGGTCGATGTTGCCGAGCATCCTCGCGCCCGGCCCCTGCAGCAGCTCCGGGATCCCGTACGCGAAGCACCAGGATGCGGCGAGACCGCAGAGGAAGGAGACGAGCGCGCCCCAGCGGACGTCGCCCAGCCGCGACCTCCCCGGCGGGTCGTAGAGGGCGTCCACGTCGATCCGCTGACGCCGGAACCCGTAGTAGTGGACCGCCATCACCGTCGCCCACGGCGACACCCACATGATCAGGCCGGCCAGCCAGGCGTCGAGCGCGTGGGCGAAGTTGTCCTGGAACACCAGCACGATCGTGAAGGCCGTGGCGAAGACCCCCACGCCGTAGGCGACGGTCTTCCGCGACAGCTTCCAGTCGATCGTCAGCGCGCACAACGAGCAGCTGTAGATGTTGAGGATGTTGGTGGCGATCGGGCCGTGGATGACCAGGAGCAGCACCGGGATCGCCAGCGCGCCGAAGGCGTTCACGATGAGCTGACCGGGGTCGGCCTGCCGGCTGATCGTGGCGACCGTGGCGCCCAGGACGCCCAGCCAGATCACCGGGACGAACTGGCCGAGCGTGCTGGCGGCGTACAGCTTGAGCTTGGGCATGTCCCGGGGCACGAACCGGGAGTAGTCCGAGGCGTACGCCAGCCAGGTGATCCCCCAGCCGATCCCGATGGCGGTCATCACCGTGCTCATCGCGCTGATCCGCGCGCTCCCGGTCAGCCCGTCCCCGGCGTACCCCCAGTCCACGCCCAGCCGGGTCCAGGCGACCACGGTCATCGCGATCAGCACGAGGATCGTCGCCGGCACGGTGTACTTCTCGAACACCGCGATCGCCCGGAAACCGGAGGCGGCGATCAGCACCTGCGCGGCCATGACCACCAGGACGATGACGATCTTCAGCTCGACGCCGCCCCGGATGCCGATCTGCTGGAACAGCGCGAGCACCAGGTCGAGGATGATCCACGTGTTGATCGCGCACCAGCCGGCAGAGATGACGCCCTGGATGATCGCCGGCAGGTACGCGCCGCGCCGGCCGAACGCGCTGCGCGCCAGCACCATCTGGCTCACCCCGGTGCGCTGGCCCATCAGCACGAAGAAGCCGAACACGGACATGCCGATGACGTTGCCGATCACCAGCACCAGCACGGTGTCGGCGAGGCTCAAGCCCAGCACGATGCCGAGCGCGCCGAGTACCCAGTTGATCGGCGCGATGTTCGCACCAGCCCAGATCCAGAACTGGTGCATCGCGGTAGACACTCGTTGGGAGTCCGCCACCGGATCCAAGGCGTGCGCGCCGTGGGCGGCATCCGGGGGCGTGGTCAGCACGTGGCTCACGGGCCCTCCTCGTGGGGGGTGGGGGTCAGTCCTCCACGCCGATGTCCTCGTTCCAGAGCGCGGGATTGGCGGCGATGAACTCGCGCATCATCTGGACGCACTCGTCGAGGTCCAGCACGACGAGCTCCACACCGTGCTGGCGGAGCAGGCCCTCCGAGGCGGTGAACGTACGGTTCTCGCCGATCACCACGCGGGGGATCCCGTACAGCAGGACCGCGCCCGCGCAGAGATGGCACGGCGACAACGTCGTATAGAGCGTCGACTTGCGGTACACCCGGGCGGGCAGACGTCCCGCGTTCTCCAGGCAGTCGGTCTCCCCGTGCCGGATCGCGCTGCCCTCCTGCACCCGCCGGTTGCGCCCGACGCCGAGCACCTCGCCATCCGCCACCAGCGCCGCGCCGATCGGGATCCCGCCCTCGGACAGGCCGATGCGGGCCTGCTCGATCGCCAGACGCATGTACCGGTCGTCGCTCACAGGTACGTCCTCCTCGTCGAGTCCAAACCGTCAGCGAAGTGGCCCTGGATGTCGCCCGATGGTCCGTGGCGCGGGCGGAACCCGACAAGGGGCATTCCGTCAAGCCATGAAGCCTTTCGATGGACAGAACGTCCAGGCGACTTGACACTGAACGTGTGCCAGCACGCCATCCGTCCGGATCGCCGGCCCCCTCCCGCGCGGAAGAGGCCGCCCCGCCCACCGGGCGCCCGCCGGCCGGACCGGAGGCGGCCGCGCGCCGCAGGGGCGACCAACCCGTGAGCCGGAAGATGACGGGGCACGCGACCCGCCGGACCCTTCCCACCCTCGCCGAGGTGCTCGCGTTGCCCGAGTTCGCCGCGGCGGCGCCCGAGGTGGTGCACGGCGACCCCGCGAGCTGCGTGATCCGCTGGGTGCACTCCTCCGAGGTCTACGAGATGGGCTCGCTGCTGCAAGGCGGCGAGCTGCTGCTCACCACCGGCCTCGGGCTGCACGGGCACAGCCGGCGCGCCCAGGCCGCCTACGTGGACGCGCTCGCCGACGCGGGACTGAGCGCGCTCGCCCTGGAGCTGGGCCGCACCTTCGGGGAGATACCCGCTCCGGTGCTCGAGGCGGCCCGCCGCAGAGACCTGCCGCTCATCGCCCTCCACCGGGTCGTGCCCTTCGTCACCCTGGTCGAGGCCTTCCACGAGCTGCTGCTCCGGCGCCGGGTCGCCTCGCTGCGGCGCGGGGAGCTGATCTGGCAGGAGCTGCTCGGTGCGGTGCTGGACCGGCGCGGCCTGCCCGAACTGCTCGCCGCCGTGGCCGCACTCGCCGGCTGCCCCGCCCACCTGGTCGCCACGGACGGCCGCCTGGTGGCCTCGGCCACCCCCGACGGCCCCGTGGCCGTCGACCCCGAAGGCCGCGGCTGGCTCGCCCACCCGGTGTCGGTGCACGGCCAGCTCTGGGGCACCCTGCTGCTCGCGGGCCGCCGTACCGCCCGGCGCGCGGCCGTGCTGGAGCGGGCCGCCACCGCCGTCGCCCTGGAGCTGCTGCGCACCGGAGACCTGGCGGACCGCGACCGGATGGCCCAGGCGCTCATCCAGGACCTGCTCTCCGGCCGCGCCATCCCGGCGGACGAGCTCACCGGCCGCGGGGAGCTGGCCGGGCTCTCCCTCACCCCGGGCAGGCCGGTGTTCGGCCTCGCGGTCGCGGTGGAGCGGCGGGCGTCGGCCCACGCGATCCGCGCCGAGGCGGCGGCCGCGATCCGGGCCGCCTTCGGCCCGTGCCTGGTCGCCGAGGTCGACCACGACGTGCTCGCGGTCGCGGCCGCGCCCGACGGGGAAGAGGAACTGCGCGCCCGGCTGGGGACCATCGCCGGCGAGCTGGGGCGCGGCCACGTCCTGCTGGCCGTGGCGGCCGGGGCGCCCGGGGAGGTGACCGCGCTCGGCAGGTCCCTCACCGAGGCCCGGGAGGCGGTGGGGATCGCCCGGCGACTGGGGGCCCGGAACCGGGTGCTCCTCAGCCGCGACGTCGGCGTGCACCGCCTGCTGGTGCGCCTGGACCGGGACGTCGAGCTGGGCTGGTTCCTCCGCGAGCAGCTCGGCCCGCTGCTCGACTACGACGCGGCCCACGGCACCGACCTGGTGCGCACCCTCGACGCCTACCTTGCCCACGGGCTGTCGAAGACCGGGGCGGCGGCCGCGCTCGGCATCCGCCGCCAGACCCTGTACAACCGGCTGGCCCGCATCGAGGCCGTGGTGGGCGTCCTCCCGCTGGCCGACCACGAGCGGCGCACCGCGCTCAGCCTGGCGCTGCTCGCCTGGCGGCTCCGCACCGGGCTCGACCCGACCAACCGGGCCTCGTCGCGGTGAGCGCGACAGGCCTCCACCCGCCGCCCGGCCGCCGATCCCCCGGCGCGTTCGGCGCGGCGGCTCGCCCCGACCAACCGGGCCTCGTCGCGGTGAGCGCGACAGGCCTCCACCCGCCGCCCGGCCGCCGATCCCCCGGCGCGTTCGGCGCGGCGGCTCGCCCATCATGGTCACCGGAGGAAGGAGACGACAGGTGCGCGTGACGCCTCGGGTGGAGTCGAGCTTCGACGCCCTGCTCGCGCGGGCGCGGGAGCTGGCCCGGCGGGGCACCCGGACGATCCTCGGCATCACCGGCCCGCCGGGGGCCGGCAAGTCCACCCTCGCCGAGCGGATCGTGATCGCGCTGAACGGTGACGCCTGCCTGGTGCCGATGGACGGCTTCCACCTGGCCAACGCCGAGCTGCTCCGGCTCGGCCGGCGCGACCGCAAGGGCGCCCACGACACCTTCGACGCCGCCGGATACGTGGCCCTGCTCCGCCGCCTGCGCGAGGAGCGGACCACCGTGTACGCCCCGCTGTTCCTCCGGGAGATCGAGGAGTCGATCGCGGGCGCCATCCCGGTCCCGCCCGAGACGCCCCTGGTGGTGACCGAGGGCAACTACCTGCTGCTGCGGATCGGGCACTGGGCCGCGGTGCGCGGCCTGCTCGACGAGGTCTGGTACTGCGACCCGGACGAGGACACCCGCATCGCCCGCCTCATCGCCCGGCACGAGGCGTACGGAAAGTCACCCGAGGAGGCCCGGGCGTGGGCGCTCGGCAGCGACCAGCGCAACGCCGAGCTCATCGCCGGGACCCGCGACCAGGCCGACCTGCTGGTCCGGCTGCCCTGGGACTGACCCGCCCACGCTGGGGAGGCGCCCTCCGGTTGGCGCGCGGTCACCGGCCCGCCCGCGCCGTACCCCGAGAGAGCAAAGCGCGGTGCGGTCCGCATCGCCGCCGGTGAGAGGGCGGATCCGGGCGGCTCGCAGACCGTCCCGGTGGCAGGGGTAACCGGCCATCGAACACATCCCGCCGGGCACCTTGGGACCGGCTCGGCCGTCGGCCATCCGGGCCCGCGTAGCGTGCATATCGCGGGTCGCCCGGCGGTAGGGGACGACGCCGGCCATCGAACACATCCCGCCGGACACCCTGGGGCCGGTGAGGATGGCCTCCATCCGCGGCGCGAGAAGGACGCATCTCGCGGGCCGCCTCGGCGTAGGAGGGCGACGGCCATCCGCTACGGCGATCACTGACCCGAGACCCTGGGGTGAGGACGCTGGCCGTCCGGGACGCGCGGAGCAGGTCTGGCATGGCCCGCTCCGGCGGCCGTGGGGCGTCTCCGTACCTTCCTCAGGATGTGACGGCGGTCATACCGGGTATCGTCTCCCTGCCCAAAAGCACACTCCGCAACTATCGTGTTACGTATCGTAAGATACGTTCTTGGGAGTCGTGGGGGGCGCGCATGACGGCTTCCGGCAACACCACCGCAAGAGCGCCACGGCGGGCGATAGGGGGACGGACCCGCTGGCCGCTTCTGGCCCAGTCCCGTGGTCTCGTCTCCTACCTGTGCGCGGTCGTCGTGGTCGACGTCGCCGCGATCGCCGCCGCCGCGACATCGACCCCGATCCGGCTCGCCGACGTCCTCACCTTCACCGCGCTCATTGCCGGGGGCACCGTCTGCATCGAGGCCACCCGCCGCCTCGGCATGCCGGCCGGGGTGACCCGGGACTTCCTCTCCGCCTGGTGGCTGCCCGCGGCGTTCCTCCTGCCGCCGCTCTACGCGCTGGCGGCGCCCATCCCGCTGCAGGTCCTGCTCCAGCTCCGGGTCAGGGCCACTGTCCTGTACCGCCGTGTGTTCAGCGCGGCCGCGATCAGCCTCTCCGCGGGCACCGCGTCGGTGCTCTTCCACCGATGGGCCGAGCCGTCCGAGCTGATCGGGGGCGAGGCGCGGGCGATCGCCGTGGCGGTGGCGTGCGCCGGCCTCTTCACCGTGCTGAACACCGCGCTCGTCGCGGTCGCCGCGCACGCGGCCGACCCCGAGGGCCGGTGGGCCGAGGTGCTGTGGGACCGGGAACGGCTCCTGCTCGACGTGGTCGAGCTCTGCCTCGGCGTCGTCGTCGCGGTGGTCTGCGGGATCGGGCTCGGGCTGCTGCCGCTCCTGCTGCCTCCCATCGTGCTCCTCCAGCGCACCCTGCTCCACGCCCAGCTCCAGGCCGCCGCGCGGACCGACCCGAAGACCGGCCTGCTCAACGCGTCCGCCTGGCAGCGCGAGGCCGACACCGAGATCGTCCGGGCGCAGCGGGCCGGCCAGACCCTCGCGGTCATCCTGGTCGACATCGATCACTTCAAGAAGGTCAACGACACCTATGGGCACCTCGTCGGCGACCAGGTCCTGATCCAGGTGGCCCAGGTGCTCCGCAGCCAGGTCCGCGAGTACGACGTGGTGGGCAGGTTCGGCGGTGAGGAGTTCGTCGTGCTGCTGCCCGGCGCCGACCTGGACGAGGCGCGGCGGGTCGCCGAACGGCTGCGCACGCAGATCGGCAGGATGGTCGTCACCGCCGAGCAGGCGACGGTCACCGTGACGGTCTCCGCCGGTATCGCCGTCCTCAACCTGCACGGCGACGACCTGCTCGACCTGCTCGCCGCCGCGGACCTCGCCCTGTACCGCGCCAAGGAGCTGGGCCGGGACCGCATCTGCCTGCCCGCCACCCCTGTCATACCGCCTCAGGATGGGACGGGCGGTGCGGCCGGCGTCATCCCATAGGCTTGGAGGCATGCCGGAGTACATCTACACGATGCAGCGCGTGCGCAAAGCGCACGGCGACAAGGTTGTCCTCGACGACGTCACGCTGTCGTTCCTGCCCGGGGCCAAGATCGGCGTCCTGGGCCCGAACGGCACGGGCAAGTCGACGCTGCTCAGGATCATGGCGGGGCTCGAGCAGCCGTCCAACGGCGAGGCCCGGCTGATGCCCGGCTTCACCGTGGGCATCCTCGAGCAGGAGCCGAAGCTCGACCCGTCCAAGACTGTGCTCGGCAACGTAGAGGAAGGCGTCGCCGAGACCAAGGCGATGCTGGACCGGTTCAACGAGATCGCCGAGCGGCTCGCCACCGACTACAGCGACGAACTGCTCGAGGAGATGGGCCGGCTCCAGGACGAGCTCGACCGGCGCAACGCGTGGGACCTGGACAGCCAGCTCGAACAGGCCATGGACGCGCTCCGGTGCCCGCCGCCCGACGCCGACGTCACCAAGCTCTCCGGTGGTGAGCGCCGGCGCGTTGCCCTGTGCAAGCTGCTGCTCCGGCAGCCCGACCTGCTGCTCCTCGACGAGCCCACCAACCACCTGGACGCCGAGAGCGTCCAGTGGCTGGAGCAGCACCTGGAGAAGTACCCCGGCACCGTGCTCGCCGTCACCCACGACCGGTACTTCCTCGACAACGTCGCGAACTGGATCCTCGAGCTCGACCGCGGCCGCGCCTACCCCTACGAGGGGAACTACTCCACCTACCTCGAGACGAAGGCCGCCCGGCTCAAGATCGAGGGGCAGAAGGACGCCAAGCGGAAGAAGCGCCTCGAGGAAGAGCTCGCCTGGGTGCGCTCCAACCCCAAGGCCCGCCAGGCGAAGAGCCGCGCCCGGCTCAAGCGGTATGAGGAGATGGCCGCGGAGGCCGCCAAGTACCGCAAGCTCGACTTCGACGAGATCCAGATCCCGCCGGGCCCGCGGCTGGGCACGACGGTGATCCGCGCCGAGAACCTCACCAAGGGTTACGGCGACCGCCTGCTCATCGACAACCTCTCCTTCGACCTGCCGCGCAACGGCATCGTCGGCGTGATCGGCCCGAACGGCGTGGGCAAGACCACCCTGTTCCGCATGATCGTCGGTGACGAGAAGCCGGACAGCGGCACGATCACCATCGGCGAGACCGTCCAGATCTCCTACGTCGACCAGAACCGGGCCGGCATCGACCCGCAGAAGACCGTCTGGGAGGTCGTCTCCGACGGGCTCGACTACATCAAGGTCGGCCAGGTGGAGATGCCGTCCCGGGCGTACGTCGCGGCGTTCGGGTTCAAGGGCCCCGACCAGCAGAAGCCGGCGGGGGTGCTCTCGGGCGGTGAGCGCAACCGGCTCAACCTCGCCCTCACGCTGAAGCAGGGCGGCAACGTGCTCCTGCTCGACGAGCCCACCAACGACCTCGACACCGAGACGCTCTCCAGCCTGGAGAACGCGCTGCTGGAGTTCCCCGGGTGTGCGGTGATCACCTCGCACGACCGGTGGTTCCTCGACCGGGTCGCCACCCACATCCTCGCCTGGGAGGGCGGCGCGAACTGGTTCTGGTTCGAGGGCAACTTCGCCGACTACGAGAAGAACAAGATCGAGCGGCTGGGGCCGGAGGCTGCCCGCCCGCACCGGGTCACCTACCGCAAGCTGACCCGCGACTGAGCGGAGTCAGGTCGTCGTGCACCGCGCCCCCCGCGGTGAGCCCGGGGGGCGCGAGTGGATAGTTTTCCGCCGTGTCCGAAGTGCTTTCCCCTGCCACCACCGCGAAGCGGTACGTCTACGAACGCCAGGTCCGGTTCGCCGACATCGACAGCTACGGCCACGTCAACAACGTCCGGTTCTTCGACTACCTCGAAGACGCCCGGGTGGCCATGTTCATCCTCGATCCCATGCGGGAGGGCATCAGCCCGCTCCGCGGGATCGTGATCGCACGGCATGAGATCGACTACCGGCGGCCGCTGAACTTCCGGCCCGATCCGGTACGGGTGGAGATGTGGATCACCGAGATCAAGCCGGCCCGCTTCACCCTGTCCTACGAGATCCGGGACGACGCCACGCTCTACGCGGAGGCGCGCACCGTCGTGGTCGCCTATGACGCGGCCCAGGCCCGGCCGCGCAGGTTCGAGGAGGACGAGCTCGCCTACCTCCGCCGCTTCTACCACGGAGAGTGAGCCGACCGGCTCGCCGGGCCGGACGGCCGCCGGCTCGGGGCCGGTCCGGGCGATGGTCCGGCATGGGGCGTCCTTCTGGGACCCTCGCCGGCGCCGACCCGCGGGCTACCGGGATGCGGAGCCGGTCGCTCGCCGCGGTGCGCACCGCTCCACGTCACGATCGCTGAGCGATGCCGGGCCGGCCGGCGTGGGCCGCCGGTCCCCGGTCTCCCGAGGACCGGCCCGCCGGCGCTCCGGCCCGTGCCGCGGCGTGACCGGGCTCGGCCTCGACGCAGGCGGGACCCCGGCCGCGACCGCGGGATCGCCCACGCGGCCGTCCGCCTCCCCGGCCGTGCGGCGCGCGGGCACCGCCCCGGGGATGTGGGCGCGCCTAGGCGGGCCCACCCGGGCGGGCGGTGCCCGGGTGGGTCAGGCGTTCACCAGGCTGTGGGCGGCGTAGACGAGGTAGTCCCAGAACGTCTTCTCCTGCTCGGGGGGCAGGTTCAGCTCGCGCAGCGCGTCGCCCATGTGCTTGAGCCAGGCGTCGCGCTCCCGCTCGCCGATGACGAAGGGGGCGTGCCGCATCCGCAGCCGCGGGTGACCGCGCTGCTCGCTGTACGTCCGCGGCCCGCCCCAGTACTGCATGAGGAAGAGCCGCAGCCGCTCCTCGGCCCTGGCGAACTCCTCCTCGTCCTGGGGGTAGAGGGGGCGCAGGACCGGATCGCCGGCCACGCCCTCGTAGAACCTCCGGACGAGCCGGCGGAAGGTCTCCTCACCGCCGATCTGCTCGTAGAAGGACACGGTCTGCTCGGTGGTCACCGTTTCAGCGTAGGCCAGCCCGCCCGATGGCTCACCCGGCGAGCAGTACGGCCGGGCCGCCCGATGGCTCGACGGGGGGAGCGGTGTGGGCTGCCCGGTGGCTCATCCGGAGAGTGGTGGGGTCGGGCCGCCGGCTCACCTGGTGCGCACGGCGTCCCCGGCGGCCACGCAACGGGCGCTCGCCGCGCTCGCCGACCGCCGTGCCGGTGCATACCGGCCGCGCCGTCGATCTCACCCCGCCGGGCGTCCCTCGACGGTCGTCGCCGGCAGGCCTGCGCGTTGTCGCCGCCTATGGTTCGGCGATGCCGTACCGGTGCTCACCCGCCCGGTGGGGTGGCCTGCCCGCACTCCGACACGCCGGTAGGCCGGGGATCCCGGTTCCGATCGCGAGCGGTTCTGCGCCCTCGTCCGGGGCCCAGCCGCGGACGGATGACCTGCCTCATGCCGCCCATCGCCGGTGGGATCCGTCACCGCGGAACCGGTACGGCGACGCCGTACCGGTGCTCACCCGGCGAAGGCGAGCCCCTTCTCGTCGAACGCCCGCTTCACCCGCATCCGCACCTCGCGGGCGACCTCCAGCTTGTGCGTGGGCGCCGCCTTGATGCTGATCCGGAAGATCACCGACGAGCCGGAGATCTGCTCGAGGCCGTACACCTCGGGCTCCTCCACGATCAGCTTGTCGCGGTACTCCGGGTCCTTCCAGAGCTCGGCGACCACGCTCCTGAGCAGCTCGCGGACCTCCGCCACGTCGGTGTCCGGGGGAACGGGCACGTCCACCAGGGCCCGCGACCATCCCTGCGACTCGTTGCCGATCCGGGTGATCGTGCCGTTCCGCACGTACCACACCTTGCCGTCCGCGTCGCGCAGCCGGGTGATGCGGAGTGTGACCGCCTCCACCGTGCCGGTCGCCACCCCGGTGTCGATCACGTCGCCCACGCCGTACTGGTCCTCCAGGAGCATGAACATGCCGGAGATGAAGTCCTTGACGAGCTCCTGGGCGCCGAAGCCGACCGCGACGCCGATGATGCCGACGCTGGTGAGCAGCGGGGCGAGCTCCACGCCGAGCCGGGCGAGCGCCATCAGGGTGGCGGTGCCGAGGATCAGCACGGACGCGAGGCTCCGCAGGACGGAGCCGATGGTCTCCGCCCGGGCCCGGCGGCGTTCGGTCAGGATGGCCACGCTCGCCTCGCCGCCGAGCGGGGTGAGGTTGCGCAGGCGCTCCGGCAGCACGCCCTCTCCGGCCCGCAGGGTGAGCTTGGTGATCAGCCGGTGGACGAGGTTCCGGATCACGAGCGCGATGGCGAAGATCAGGACGAGCATGAGCAGCCCGTCGACGATCCCCGCCACGAGGGTGATCCAGCTCGGGAACTGCCGGCCCGGCAGCAGCGCGTTGAGGACCGTGCAGAACAGCCCTTCGTTGTTCTCACAGGCCGCCTGGAACGTTCTCGCCGCGGTCTCCGCGTCGGGGAGGATGTCGGTCGTGCTCGGGCTCGGGCTGGGTGTCGCCGCTAGAGCCAACGTAAGCGGGCACACGAGGCGGATCCCCCTCGGATCGGTTCGGTGGGCAACGAATGCAGCGTGATCAAGCTAAACCTAGCTCATGTCGCCAACCGGACCGTCCCTCCGTCGGCGCCGCCGGGATGGGAGCCCGCGGCCCGGGCGTCGCCCGGGCGGGTGCTCCAGGACGGAGGGCAGGGCGGGGCACGCACCCGGAAACGCCCCCGCCGTTCTCCGAGGGGGATCGCCCCGTCCGCCCGGCACCGGCCTTGCGGCGAGAGCCGGGCCGGGCGTCACCCGGCCGCGCCGGTGGCGTGGCCGGGTGGGGTGCCGCGAGACCGGCCATGCCCTCAACGTTCCGCGCCGGAACGCTCCGCACCAAGGGCATGGCCGGCACCGGCGGACCGCGGTGGTGCCGGCGCACCGCGGGGTGACGGATCACCCCGCGCGCCGGTCATTCGCCGACCGCGGCGAGCACACGGGCGACCTTCGTAGCCGCTCCCGCCGGGTCGTCGGCTCGGTGCATCGGTTCGCCCCAGGACCACCAGTAGTCAGCGGCGCGGCAGACCACGTTCTCCGTGAGGCTGGTCGCGTTCGGGTTGATGACGCGCACGTACGGGCTGCCCGACGGGCGGCGCACCACCCGGGCGATCAGGCCTCGGGACTCGAGCTCGGCGGCCAGTCGCTCCAGCCGGCCAAGATCATCGTCCTCCACCGCCGCGCACCTCCTCCTTACCTGTGTGTTCAGGGGCCGCTCACTTCGGCGACGAGAGGTTGTCCAGGTCGTTTTCGGGGTGCAACCTCGTGCCGTGGCCAAACACTACGCAACGCGCTGGCCCGGTCAATGAGCCGTCGTCGGCGGTGGGTGCAGGATCGTGCAAGGTAGTTGAAAGAAAAACATCTGCCGGGGGACGATCCTTAGTCGGCGCAATCCCGCGTAGGTACTTGGCTAAGCCAATTTTGGTCCAGCATTATGTTGTGAGCAGAGTGCGATGCTCTGGTCACTCTCGGTGAAGGGGGTTAACGACCCGTGGTGAGCCCTGGGCTGCGAAGCGCGGCCGGCCGTACCAGGGGGGCCGGGACGTCCGGGAAACAGCGTAAGGAGACGGAGATCGCGCGCCGGATCCGGGCGCGCGGCCTGGCGCTCGGCCGGAGCATGGCGCAGATCGCCGACGAGATCTACGAAACCTGCCAGCCGAAATTCGGCACGACGCGCATCAAGGCCCACCGGCTGGCCCACGGCATCGCGCTCGCGGACGTCATCGAACAGGTGCGTGCTCTTTTCGAGCGAGACGGAAAACCCCCGCCCGGTATAGGGGAGACGCTTCTGTCCGCCTACGAGTCGGGCATGAAGCGCCCCGGTCCCGAATACCTCCACTACCTGTGCCTGGTCTACCGGGTCGAACCGCTGTCCCTGGGAATCGAGGGGCCGTGCATCTGCGGGAAAGCCCACACGATCACCGGAGCGGCAGGTGGGGGGGATCAGCCAGAGCGAAGGACTGACATATTCCCTGGGCCGCGTGACCTACCGGCCTCGCCGGAGGGCGGCGACGCCGGTGCGGACGGGGGCGAGGAGGACGAGAACGTGCTACGGAGGACGCTGCTTAAGCTCCTCGCCGGCACCACGGGAGCGGCGGCCCTGGACAGCCAGGTGCTCCGCGCGGTGGAGAACCTCCGGCGGCAGATGGACGACGCCATGGCCAAGGCCACCGTGTCCCCTGCGATGCTCGATCAATGGGAGCAGGCCACGGGCGGGTTCGGCAGGCAGTACATGAACACGCCGCCGCTCCGGCTGCTGTGCGACGTGCTGCTCGAGTTCTCCGCCGTACGGCGGGCCATCGAGCAGCGGCAGCCGCTCGACGTGCAGGAGCGGTTGTGCCGGATGGCCGCGCAGCTCGCCGGTCTGTGCGGGATGATCATGATCGACCTCGGCGACCATCGCCAGGCGCGCGCCTTCTTCCGCACCGCGCGCAGCGCGGCCGACGAGACGGGTGACCGCGCGCTGCGCGCCTGGGTGACCGCGCGCGAGGCGCTGGTTCCTCTGTACTACGGGGATCCGCGCGAGGCGCTCATGCTGGCCCGGAAGAGCCGGGACCTCGCCGGGCAGACGCCCTGCGCCGCCCGGGCGATGGCCCCCGTGGTCGAGGCGCGCGCGCTCGCCATGCTCTCCGCGAACTCCGGCTCGAACAAGGAGGCGGCCGAGCAGGCGAGGCGGGCCCTGGACCGGGCGCGGGCCGCGTTCGCGCAGATGAGCGCGAGCGAGCGGGAGAATCCCGCCTTCGGCTACACCGAGCGGCAGCTCTACTTCTACCAGGGTGACGTGTTAGTCCGGCTGGGCCAGACCGTGGAGGCGGAGGTCATCCTGGAGCAGGCGCTGCACAAGTACCAGAAGGAGGACCTGCTCGATCAGACGCTGATCCGCTTCGACAAGGCCCTGTGCCGGCTGCTGGAGGGCGACGTGGAAGGCGCCCTGGACCTGGGCATCGACGCGATCGAGCAGATCGAGAAGGAGTTCCGGACCGAGCTGCTGCTCCGCCCGGCCTATGACCTGATCAAGAAGATCCAGACGAAGTACGGCGAACTCCCCAAGCTCAAGAGCTTCCGCGAGCTGCTCGCCGAGCGGGCGATCGACACCACGGAGACGGGGCTCGCCGTGAGGCCGACGTGATCCGGCGGAGGGAAGGCGTTCAGGGATGACGAAACCGCTGCGGATCCGCCGGTACCGCTGGTCCGACCTCGACGCGGTGTGGACGCTGCATCAGATCGCCCTCGCCCAGGTCGGCCTGGTGCCGGGGGACGGCGTCTACTACGACGACGACTTTCCGCGCATCACCGAGGTGTACCTCGCCAACCGGGGGGAGTTCCTGGTCGGGGAGGTGGAGGGTGCCGGGATCGTCGCGATGGGCGGCCTGCGCCGGATCGACGACCGGACGGCCGAGATGTGCCGGCTTCGCGTGCACCCCGACCACCAGCGCCGCGGGTACGGCACGCAGATCATGCTCGCCCTGGAGCAGCGGGCCCGCGAGCTCGGCTACGCGGTGCTCCGCGGGGATACGACGCTTCGGCAAACCGCTGCGCTGGAGCTGTACCGGAAGGCCGGGTGGCGGGAATTACGGCGGGAGAAACGCGGCGAAAATGTCGTCCTTTATGGCGAGAAGTACTTGATATCGGAGTTGTCACCATTTTGTGTGTCTGGTTGACACGCGTGGACTTGCTATTTCTTGAACGGTTTGAATACTTGTGCCTTGGCTTGTCGCGAGAAGTGGAGAAGCGAGGCACAGTGAAGAAGATCAGGATTCGCAAGCCCGGCATGGTGCGGCTGACCGGTTCGTCCAGCGCCATCCACAAGGGTTGATCGGCGGGGATCGCCACCTCTGGGTCTGGGGCGAGCGGTCCCGCGATCGCACGGAGCGGCTCCGCTCTCTCGACCTTCCGCCGCTGGTGGTGCCCGTGCTCAACGGCCATCGCCGGCTCCGCGGTCCGTACACGATCGGCGGCGCGCTGCTGCGCGCGCTCGTGCCGGTCGCGTTGGAGCGCTCCCCCGACCTGGTGGCGGCACACGACATCGAGATCCGGGCGGTCGCCCCGGATCTGCGCGCCGTGGTCCCGGCGCGCCACGAGAGCGTCGCCGCCCGGCTTCCGGAGAACGAGCGGATCCTCGTTCCCGCGCCGCGGCGCACCCTCTGGCTCGCGAACGGGATCGCGGAGTTCGTCCGCGCGTGCCTCACCGAGCCGGCCGCGCTCGCCGTGGACAACGTCCACGAGGCGGACCCGACCGACCGGGAGCTGCTCGGCGTGCTGGCGCGGCGGGTGGGCAACCTCACCCTGGCGATCGGCTCCCCGGAGCCTCCGCCCGACGGCCTGCAGGTGGTCCGGGCGGCCGCCTCGGACGGCCCGCCGGAGGACTACATCGCCTCCGACGGCACCTCGGACGACCCCGAGGCGTACCGGGCCTATCTCGCCCTCCCCGAGGAGGAGCGGGCCCGGCGGCACGCCCGGCGCGCGGCCGAGCTGCGGGGCGAGCCGGGCGGCGCGTGGCCGGGCGAGTACGCGCTCGGCGCGGTGCCCTACCACCTCGAGCACAGCGGCGACCGGGAGGCTGCGCTCCAGGCCCTGTGGGAGGCGCTCGACCATTGCGTGTCCGAGGGCTTCCTCCACGCCGTCACCGAGCTCGGCCTGCGCGGGCTGCGGCTCGCCGAGCCCGGCTCCGAGCTGTGGTGGAAGTTCACCCAGCGCACGGCGTTCGCCTTCAGCGGGCTGGGGGAGACCGAGCGCGCCTACGAGCTGTTCGAGCAGGCCCGCCGGGTCAGCGTCGACCCGGTCGTGCACGCCGCGTCTGCGTACGGCATCGCCATGCTCGACGCCCGGTACCGGGACGCAGCGCACCGGGACCTGAAGCGCGCCAGAGGATGGATCAACGAGGCGATCGCGATCTCGACCCTGCTGCCCGACCCGCGCGAGCGGGCGTTCAAGCTCGGGTTCGACCAGAACGGCCGGGCGCTGATCGAGCTGCGGGAAGGCCGGATCGACGCGGCCCTGGACCTGGTTCAGTCGGCGATCGACCTCGCCGAGCGGGACCTGCCGCCTGAGGCGCACCCGGTGCACAAGATGGTGCTCTACGCCAACCGGGCGCAGCTCCTCGCCCGGATGGGCCGGAAGGAGGAGGCGCTCCGGGACTTCGACCGGGCGATCGCCTTCGACCCGGCCTACCCGGACAACTACGTCGACCGGGGCAACCTCCTGTTCGAGCTGGGCCGGACCGAGGAGGCCCTCGCCGATTACGAGACCGCGATGCGGGTGAGCCCGCCCACGCCGGAGCTCTACTACAACCGCGCCGAGCTCCGGCTGGCCCAGGGCGACCTGGACGGGGCCAAGGCCGACCTCGACTATGTGCTCGAGCTGGACCCCGGCTTCCTCGACGCCTACGTCAACCGGGCGAGCATCCTGGAGTCCCAAGGCGAGGCCGAGGCGGCCCGGCGCGACGTGGCGGCCGGCCTGGTCATCGACCCCGGCAACGCCCACCTGCACGCCCTGCTCGGGGCGCTCGAGGCGGCGGCCGGCCGGACCGAGGAGGCGCGCAAGGCCTTCGACTTCGCGGTGTCGGCCGCGCCCGGCCTCGCCTCCGCCTGGGCGGGCCGGGCGATGCTCCGGTACGAGACCGGTGACGCCGAGGGGGCGGTGGAGGACCTCACCCGGGCGATCGAGCTCGGGGAGGACGCGGCCCTGCTCTACAACCGCGCCACCGCACTCCTCGCGCTCGGCCGGACCGAGGAGGCCGTACGGGACTTGCAGCGGGCGCACGCCCTCGACCCGGACGACCCCGACATCGACCTCGCCCTGCGCCGGCACGCCCCGCGGCGGACCGCCTGACCGGTGCCCGGGCCGCCCGGTGCCAGGGGCGCGGGCCGTCAAGACTGGCTGGTGCCAGGGGTGTGCCGGCGGCCGCGCGGCGCTCGACGAGGCGACCCGAGCCGGCCGGTGCGGTGCGATGCGCCCCGGCGCACCGGCGGCGGCATCGCACGGCCGGCGGCGATGCCCTGGAGTGTGGTCCGGCCGGTGGGCCTGGACGGATGCGGCCGTCCCCCGCCGGAGCGCCCCGCGGCCCTCATCGGGACCGCGCGGTCATGCCGCGGTGCCGTACCGGGCCGGAAGCGCCGCACACGGGACCGCGTGCGTGCGCCCGCGGGCCGGCCGCGGACCTGGGCCGGGCCGGAAAGCGTTCCATCTCTCGCGGCGAATGCCCCTACCCTGGGACGGAAAAAGAGCATCCCCCGGCGAGGAAGAACATGAGCGCTGAGTACGTGCTGACCCTGTCCTGCCCAGACAGGCCCGGCGTGGTCGCCGCGGTGTCCGGTCTCCTGGCCGAGCGCGACTGCAACATCACCGAGAGCCAGCAGTTCGGCGACCCAGACGCGCAGCGGTTCTTCATGCGGGTCCAGTTCGCGACCGACCTCGGCATCGACGAGCTCCGGAGCGCCTTCGCCGCGCTCGCCCCCGAGTTCGGCATGGAGTTCGAGCTCTTCGACCGGTCGGTGAAGACCCGGGTGCTCGTGCTCGTCAGCAAGCTCGGCCACTGCCTCAACGACCTGCTCTACCGGGTGCGCTCCGGCCTGCTGCCGATCGAGATCGTGGCCGTGGTCTCCAACCACCCCGACCTGCGCCCGCTCACCCAGTCGTACGGCATCGACTACCACCACCTGCCGGTCACCCCGGAGACCAAGCCCAAGCAGGAGGCGGAGATCCTCGCCCTGGTCGAGCACTACCGGGCCGACCTGGTGGTGCTCGCCCGCTACATGCAGATCCTCTCCGAGGACATGTGCAACAAGCTCGCCGGGCGCATGATCAACATCCACCACTCGTTCCTGCCGTCGTTCAAGGGCGCCAGGCCGTACCACCAGGCGTACGCCCGCGGGGTGAAGCTCATCGGCGCCACCGCGCACTACGTCACGGCCGACCTCGACGAGGGCCCGATCATCGAGCAGGAGGTGGCCCGGGTGAACCACACCCACACCCCGGAGGACCTCGCCGCGATCGGCCGTGACCTCGAGTGTCAGGCGCTCGCCCGCGCGGTGCGGTGGCACGCCGAGCACCGGGTGCTGCTCGACGGCAACAAGACCATCATCTTCTACCGCTGATCCGCAGGCCCGTGTGGCGGGCGAGGAAGGCGAGCTGGTCGGCGGCGAGATCCACCGATCGGCTCACCGCGCGCGGCCCGTGGCCGACGTCCGCCTCGTTGCGCAGCAGGATCGGCCGGTCTCCCGCCTGGGCGTGCTGCAGGGCGGCGGTCATCTTCCACGCGTGCAGCGGGTGCACCCGGGTGTCCGAGGCGAAGACCGTGAACAGGGTGGCCGGGTAGCGCACCCCCTCCCGGACGTGGTGGTACGGCGAGTACGACCACAGCCAGCGGAACTGCTCGGGGTCGTCGGCCGTGCCGTACTCCACGTTCCAGGTCGCGCCGAGCCCGAACCGCTCGTAGCGGACCATGTCGAGCAGCGGGGCGGAGCAGACCGCCGCCGCGTACAGCTCCGGCCGCTGGGTGATCGCGGCGCCGACCAGCAGGCCGCCGTTGGAGCCCCCGCAGATGCCGAGCCGCTCCGGGGTGGTCACGCCGGTGGCGATCAGGTGCTCGGCCGCGGCGTGGAAGTCGTCGAAGACGTTCTGCTTGTTGCCGAGCATCCCGGCGCGGTGCCACTCCTCTCCCTCCTCGCCGCCGCCGCGGAGCTGGGCGATCGCGTACACGCCGCCGGCCTCCACCCAGGCGAGGATCGAGGCGGAGTACGCGGGGCTCAGCGAGATGCCGAACCCGCCGTAGCCGTAGAGGATGGTGGGCCGCGGGCCGGAACCCGGGCGGGAGATCACCAGCATGCGGACCTCGGTGCCGTCCTTCGACCGGTACACCACCTGCTCGGTCGTGATCTCGGGCACCGTCACGGCCCCCGGCGCGGCCTCCCAGAGCGTGGTCTCCCGGGTCCGCGCGTCGAACCGGTACACGGTGGTCGGCGTGACGTTGTCGGTGTAGGTGAACCAGGCCTCGTGACCGCCCTCGGGCCGTTCGGTGATCGCCCCGATCGAGCCGAGGCCGGGGAGCGGGACCTCGCCGATCCGTTCACCGGTCTCCAGCGCGTGGATGGTGATCTCCGAGATGGCGTGCCGGGTGCGGCCGACCAGCATGACCGGCTCCGGCAGGTCGTCGAGGATCGCGAAGTCGCTGAGCACGGAGACCGGGTCCTCGGGCACGAGGTCGCGCCAGTGCTCGCTCGTCGGGTGCTCCGGAGAGGTCACGCAGATGCGGCCCCGCGGCGCGCCGAGGTCGGTGAAGACGTAGAGCCGCCCGTCACGCCCGAAGTGCAGGCCCGTGCGGGCGTCGACCCCCTCCTGCACGGTCACCAGCCGCGGGGCCTCCGGAGAGGACGCGGACAGGTCGGCGATCCACAGGTCGTTCCGCGGCGCCGTACCGCGCGAGGCGGAGATCGTCAGCCACCGGCCGTCCCGGGAGACCGACACCCCGTAGTAGTTGGTCTTCTCCATCCCCTCGCCGAAGATCAGCACGTCCTCGTCCGGGGACGTGCCGACCCGGTGCAGGTAGACCCGGCGGTGGTACTGCTCCTCGCCGGCCGGCACCTGGTCGGGCGGGAGCCGGCGCACGTAGTAGAACGCCTCGCCGCCGGGCAGCCAGGCGACCGGGGAGTACCGGCACCGGTCGATCGGCCCCTCGATCACCTGCCCGGTGGCGACGTCGAGCACGTAGAGCCGCGACTCCTCGTCGCCGCCCGTCGAGATCTGGTACGCGAGCCGGTTCCCCTCCTTGTCCGGCTGGTAGGTGTCGAGCGTGGTGAGCCCGGAGGGGTCGAGGGCCATCGGATCGATCAGCACCCGCTCGCCCGCGCCGTCGGCGACATAGAGGATGGCGTGCTCCTGATCGGGGAGGCGGCGGGTGAAGAACCGGCGCTCGCCCCGCCACACGGGCGACCGGACCGCCCCGGAGCGCATCAGCTCGGCGACGCGGTCGCGGAAGTACTCCCGTCCCTCCAGCTCGGCGGAGCGGAACAGCCGTTCCTGGGCGTCGAGCCACTCCTTCACGGCCGGATCGTCGGGGTCCTCCAGCCACCGGTACGGGTCGGGAACGGCGATTCCGTGCAGCTCATCGACCACGTCGTCGCGGCGGGCGGGCGGATAGGGCAGTCGCGTCATGCTGGCACTCTAGAACACGGGGACGCGGTGCGGCGCGCCCGCGCAAGCCGCGGACGTGCGGCGATCCGGGCCAGCCGGGAGTAAAAAGACGACTCGTGGGGCATAAGATGCACGGCGCCCTGCTCGCCGGCTCCACAGTCGTAAATGGGGTGGCGCAAGGGCCGCCGTCAAGGCCACACTTGGGGAAGGGCGGCGCCGTGGTGACGATCCGCTGGGCCGTCTGGCGGAGGTCCCTGTGACGGAAGCATCTGGGTCCCAGCAAGGACCGCAACGGTGGCGCACAGCCGACGGCTGGGGGGAGGTCGGCTGATGCGCCAGGTACTCCTGCTCAACGCCACCTACGAGCCTCTCACCACGCTCTCCCTGCACCGCGCGGTGGTGCTCGTCCTCAGGGAGAAGGCGGAGGTCGTGCACCATGACGGGCGGGGTGCCATGCTCCGCTCGGCCACGATGACGCTCCTCGTTCCCTCAGTGATCCGCCTTCGCCGCTATGTCCGCATCCCGTACCGCTCGCGCATCCCGCTCACCCGGGCCGCGCTGATGCGGCGGGACAACTACCGCTGTGCCTACTGCGGGCAGCGGGCGGAGACCATTGATCATATCGTGCCGAGATCACGAGGGGGTCAGCACACCTGGGAGAACTGCGTGGCCTCGTGCGCGGCCTGCAACCACAAGAAGGCCGACAAGCTGCTGGAGGAGCTGGGGTGGACGCTCCGCGTCACCCCCGCGGTGCCGCGCGGGGCGCACTGGCGGCTCATCGGCGCGCAGTTCGACGGCGACCCGCAGTGGGCGCCCTACCTCAACGAGTGGGCGGCCTGACACCGGCCGCCGGGCACCGATGAGGTGGGTCTTCACCCCACGGGTCGAGGAGTACGCGGCCGCGGCCGAGCCGTGGCTGCTCGCCGACCCGGTGCGCAACACGGTGCCGCTGACCGTGCTGCACCGGTGCCGGGCCGGCATGTTCGCCGAGAACCCGCTCCTGGGCTGGCTCGAGGATGAGAACGGCACGGTCATCGGGGCGGTGAGCCATTGCCCGCCGTACCCGCTGCTGCTGGCCAGCGGCATGCCGCAGGCCGCGCTCCCGCTGCTCGCCAGCGACCTCATCGAGCTGGACCGGGCCGTCGACGGGGTGACCGGCCCGGTGGAGGCGGTGGAGACCTTCGCCCGCTCGTGGTGGCGCCCGGAGCGGTGCCGCCGCGCCGAGCGCCTCTACCGGCTGGAACGGCTCGCGCCCTGCGACGTCCCGGGCTCGGCCCGCACGATCACCACCGCGGAGCTCGACGAGGCGATCCGGTGGTTCCGGCGGTTCCATGAGGAGGCGGACCCGGGGTCGACCGCGGACTACGCCCCGGTCGTGGCCGCACGGATCAACCGCGAGGAGCTGATCTGGTGGGAGGACGGCGGCCGGCGGGTCGCCATGGCCGGGGTCACCGCGCCCATCGCCGGCATGTCCCGGGTCGGCCCCGTCTACACCCCGCCGGAGCTGCGGGGCCGCGGGTACGGCACGGCGGTGACCCGCGCGGCGAGCCTGCGCGCGCGGGAGTCCGGGGCGGCCGAGGTGCTGCTGATCAGCGACCTGGCGAACCAGACCTCGAACTCGATCTACCTGCGGCTCGGGTACCGGCCGGTCGGGGACTACGCCACGATCCACTTCGGTTAGCCCGCCGGTCCGGCAGGCTCCGCAGCGGCAGACTGTGGCCGCCTGAGCGGGCACGCCGGGCCGGTTCCGGCACGCGCACGCAACGGCCGGGCGGACGTTCCGGCCGGTGTGGATCCCGTGGCGTCGGCCGTGACCGGTCGCCCTACCCTAGAGACATGCCTCGCTACGACTACCGCTGCCGCACGTGCGATTCGACGTTCGAGCTCAGCCGGCCGATGGCCGAGGCCAACGACCCGGCGACCTGCCCCTGCGGCCACGATGACACCGTGAAGCTGCTCTCCTCCGTCGCGGTGACCGGCAGGGCCTCCGGCCCGTCCGGCGGCGGGGGAGGCGGGTGCTGCGGCGGCGGGTGCTGCGCCCGCGGCTGATCCACGCTTTCGTTCCCTGCCGTCCGGCGTGACGCCGGCGCGGCGGACCCGCCCCGCATCCTTCGCCGCGCGTTCCCCCACGCGCCGCACACGCGTTCATCTCGAGGCTTGCCGTATCCGGTCGAGGTTTGCCGTATCCGGCACCGGAGAGCCGCCGGCCTCACCCCGGCGGGCCGGTAGGCCCGGTCGCCCCGGAGCCCTCCCGCCATCACCGGGCGGTGGATCTCCCTGGCGGATCTCCGCCGGTCCCCGTGGCGGCCTCCGAGGCAACCGGGCCATGACCTGTGCGCCCGGCCGGTTCGCTGGGCGGCGGCCGGCGGCGAGCGGCGGACGCCTCAGGCCGCGGTGGCGTGGACCGCTCTCCGGCCCTGGAACGGCAGGTAGTGCTCGGGCAGGCGTGGCCGTGCCGGGAGGTCGGTCGGCTCGATGGCGACGATCCGGTCGAACCGGAACGCCCTGATCCCGCGCCGCAGCCGGCACCAGCCGACCAGGTACCAGAAGTCCCGGTGGACCAGGCAGGTCACCGGCTCGATGTCGCGGGCGGTGTGCCGGCCGGACGCGTCCCGGTAGTGGAGGCGGACCACCCGGCGGGAGGTGATCGCGTTCGCCGCGACCCTGGCGCGGCGGGCCACGTCGGCGGGCAGCGGTGCGGTGAGGGTGGCGAGCGTGGTGGCGACGACGCCGTCTCCGGCGTCCAGCCGGTCGAGAACCTGGCGCAGCCCGCGACGGGCGGTCACGGACTGGGGCCCGGTCCCGAGGTGGGCGAGCGACAGCGCGATGGCGGCGATCTCGGCGGCCGTCAACGGGTGCTGTGCGGTGGTGGCCATGATCCGACGATAACGACGGCCACTGACATTTTTTCGAACGCGTCTTCGAGCTGCGCCGCAACTCCGCGCGGTGGCCGTGAGCCGGGCGCGCCGACGCGCGGCCCCGGACGGCGGTCCGTCGTTCCCGCGCTACCGAGTCTCGCTCGCGCCGGGGCCCGGCCGCACGGCGGGGAAGCGGCCAGCGACGCCGGGCGCGGCTGGACCCGGGCGGTTCACGCGCGCTGCGGCCCGAAGCCGCCATCGGCTGCCCGGGCGCGGCCCTGCGGCCTCGTGGGCGGTGGGCAGGCCGCGCCCGGCACACCGGCTGTCACGTACGGGCTGCGCGTGACCCCTTGCGGGTCCGGTGGATCACCGGGAGAGCTGCGAGAGGTCCCGCGAGGCGCCGGTGGACGCCGAGGTGGTGAGCGCCGCGTACGCCTGCAGCGCCGCGGAGACCGGGCGATTCCGGTTGCGCGGGCGGTACCCGCCGAGCTCGGCGAGGAGCCGCTCACGGCGGGCGGCGAGCTCCTCATCGGAGACCTTCAGCTCGATCGACCGGTTCGGGATGTCGATCTCGATGATGTCGCCGTTCTCGACCAGGGCGATGGTGCCGCCCGCGGCCGCCTCCGGGGAGGCGTGCCCGATGGACAGCCCGGACGTGCCGCCGGAGAACCGCCCGTCGGTGATGAGCGCGCAGACCTTGCCGAGGCCCTTCCCCTTGAGGAAGCTCGTCGGGTAGAGCATCTCCTGCATGCCCGGCCCGCCCTTGGGGCCCTCGTACCGGACGATCACCACGTCGCCCGGCTTCACCTTGTCGCCGAGGATGCCCTCGACCGCCTCCTCCTGGGACTCGAACACCACGGCCGGGCCGGAGAACCTCCAGATGGACTCGTCCACCCCGGCCGTCTTCACCACGCAGCCCTCGGGGGCGAGGTTGCCGTAGAGCACGGCGAGGCCGCCGTCCCGCGTGTAGGCGTGCTCGATGTCCCGGATGCACCCCTGCTCGCGGTCGAGGTCGAGCGTCTCCCACCGGGCGTCCTGCGAGAACGCCTTGACGGTCCGCCGGTTCCCGGGGGCCGCGTGCCAGAGCTCGATCGCCTCCTCGGTCACCTCCGGGGACCGGGGGTCCCACTTGGCGAGGTACTCGGCGAGCGAGGAGGAGTGGATGGTGTGGACGTTCCGGTGGATCAGGCCGGCCCGGTCGAGCTCGCCGAGGATGCCGGGGACCCCGCCGGCCCGGTGCACGTCCTCGACGTGGTACTTCGAGGTGGCCGGGGCGACCTTGCACAGGCAGGGCACCCGCAGCGACAGCTCGTTGATGTCCTTGAGCCCGAAGTCGACGCGCGCCTCCCGCGCCGCGGCGAGCAGGTGGAGGATCGTGTTGGTCGAGCCGCCCATGGCGATGTCGAGCGCCATGGCGTTCTCGAACGCGTCGCGGGTGGCGATGCTGAGCGGGAGCACCGACTCGTCGTCCTCGTCGTAGTACCGCTTGGCGAGCTCGACGACGAGCCGCCCGGCCTGCTCGAACAGCCGCTTGCGCGCGGCGTGCGTGGCGAGGAGCGTGCCGTTGCCGGGCAGGGCCAGACCGATCGCCTCGGTGAGGCAGTTCATCGAGTTCGCGGTGAACATGCCGCTGCACGACCCGCAGGTCGGGCACGCGGCCTCCTCCATCCGGAGCAGCTCCTCGTCCGAGACGCTGTCGTCCGCCGAGGCGATCATCGGGTCGATCAGGTCGAGCTTCCGGCCCGGGGTCTTCCCCGCCTCCATGGGCCCGCCGGAGACGAAGACGGTCGGGATGTTCAGCCGGAACGCGGCGAGCAGCATCCCCGGCGTGATCTTGTCGCAGTTGGATATGCAGACCAGGGCGTCGGCCCGGTGGGCGTTGACCATGTACTCGACCGCGTCGGCGATCAGCTCCCGGGAGGGGAGCGAGTAGAGCATGCCGTCGTGGCCCATGGCGATGCCGTCGTCGACCGCGATCGTGTTGAACTCCCGCGGCACGCCGCCGGCCGCGCGGATCGCGTCCGCCACCACGTCCGCGACCTCGCGCAGGTGGACGTGGCCGGGGACGAACTGGGTGTAGCTGTTGGCGACCGCGATGATCGGCTTACCGAAGTCTTCGCCCGCCACGCCCGCGGCGCGGAGCAGCGCCCGGGCGCCGACCATGTTCCTGCCGTGGGTGACCGTACGAGATCTCAGAGCGGGCATGAGCGAAACTCCATCCGAAGACCTGTGAGTCTTCAAATGGTACGGCCACCCGGTCGGCTATCGAGACATGTTGCCCACGGTTCGAGACGACGGCGCCGGGTCCACCGGGTAGCGGGGCGGCAGCACCCGTTCGGCGGCGCGGTAGATGGCGTCGATCTCGTCCGGGGTGAGGGACCTCTCCCGCTTGGTGATCCACTTGCGGACGAAGCCGCCCGAGAAGACGTCCACGTCCCGGATGGTGAGCGTCCGCCACGGGACCGGCGGCCCGTAGATCGCCAGGGAGGGGATGACCGTGATCTCCCGGCCGAGCTCCCGGCTGATCAGCTCGCTCGCCTGCTGGGCCTCCCAGCGGGCCTCGTTGAGCCGGTCCTTCTTGTTGAACGGGCCGTGGAACAGCTTGCGGTGGCCCTGGGCCCGGACGGGGAGGCGCCGGTCCCACTTCTCGGAGTCCACCGCGTACACCCCGGTGGGGCCGATGACGAGGTGGTCGATCTGGGCGTCGCTGTTGGGGATGGCCCGGGCGTGGAGGGTGCGGTAGCCCTTCCGCTCCAGCCGCCGGAGCTGGTGCTCGGTGCGCCGCTCGGCCGAGGACGCGCGCCGCCAGGCGGGGATCGACGAGTCCATCCGCGCCTGCTGGATCGCGTCCGCGATCGCCGCGATGATCGCCGCGGTGACGCCGACCCGCCAGCTCTGCAGCAGGAGCCACACGACGATCCCGACCGCGAGCGCGAGGATCACGCGGCGGCGCAGGTGACGGTACCTCGGGTCGCTCAGCAGGCTCTGCGCGGACACCCGCCCGATCGGCACGTGCGCGAGCGGGCCCTTCGGCTCCGGCCGGCGAGACGGGCCGGGCGACTGATCGCCGCCGCCCCAGATCGGCGGCGTGTCGTTGCCGTTGTCGGACGACGCACCGGTTCCCACGTCACTCACCGTAATGAGCCCTCCGGGGGTTGCCTAGTGTTATCCAGTTCATACTTTTGTCGCCCCGCATCCGCCGGTGCCCGGCCGTACGCCAGGGGTATTCTCGCCCGGATGCTCCCGCGCGAGCGGTGTCTGGATATTCCCGCGGGACCGGCATACGGTTCCATCCGTGGCACAGATTCACGATCTCACCGCCCTCGAACAGGCACAAGCGGTCCGGTCGAAAGAGCTCTCACCCGTCGAGATAACCGAGCATTACCTGGAGCGGATCGAACGCCTCGACCGTGAGCTCGGCGCGTTCGTCACCGTCACCGCGGAGCGGGCCCTGGATCAGGCGCGCGAGCAGGAGGCGCGCGTGCTCCGCGAGCCGCCGGAGGACCTCCCCCCGCTGCTCGGCGTACCCGTGCCGATCAAGGACCTCAACCTCGTCAAGGACGTGCCGATCTACTTCGGCTCGGCCACGTACGAGGGGTTCGTGGCGCCCGTGGACGACGCGGTGGTGGAGCGGCTCCGCGAGGCCGGGACGATCATGGTGGGCAAGACCAACACCCCCGAGTTCGGCCTGCCCTGCTACACCGAGCCCGCGGTGTGCCCTCCGGCGCGCACGCCCTGGGACCTCTCCCGTTCGGCGGGCGGGTCGAGCGGGGGAGCGGCGGCTGCGGTCGCCGGCGGGCTCGCCCCGGTCGCGCACGGGAGCGACGGCGCCGGTTCGATCCGCATCCCCGCCTCGGCCTGCGGGCTGTACGGCATCAAGCCCAGCCGGGGCCGGATCTCCTCCGGCCCGATCATCCCCGACCTGGCCGGTTTCTCCACCAACGGCCCCATCTCCCGGACCGTCGCGGACGCGGCCGCGCTCCTCGACGCCATGGCGCACAACAACCCCGGCGACCACTACTGGGCGCCGCCGCCGAAGCTCGGCTCCTTCTCCGCCTACGTGGGCCGGGAGCCGGGCCGGCTGAGGATCGCCCGCCACGCCACGCCCGCGGTCCCCGAGGCCGAGGTCCACCCCGACGTGCTCGCCGCCTATGAGAAGGCCACCGAGCTGCTGGTCTCGCTCGGGCACGAGGTCGAGGAGGTCACCCCGCCGTTCGGCGCGGAGACCGTGCCGGAGTTCGTGAAGATGTGGTACACGTTCGCCTGCATGCACCCGGTGGCCAAGGAGAACGAGCACAAGCTGCGGCCGATCACCGCCTGGCTGCGGGAGCGCGGGCACGCCGTGACGGCCCCCGAGTTCCTGCAGGCGCAGGCCTCGCTCCAGCTCACCACCCGGCTGGCCCTGCAGGCGACCGACGCCTACGACGCGGTGCTCACCCCGACCCTCACCCAGCCGCCGGTGCCGATCGGCTGGTTCGAGGAGGGGGACGACCCGGAGCAGACCTTCGAGCGGATGAAGCGGTTCGCGCCGTTCACCGCGGTGTACAACGTCAGCGGCCAGCCCGCGGTCAACCTCCCGCTGCACTGGACCGACGAAGGGCTGCCCATCGGGGTCATGCTCGCCGGGCGGTTCGGGGACGAGGGCACCCTCATCTCGCTGTCGGCGCAGATCGAGGCGGCCGTCGGCGGCTTCTGGGGAGACCGGCGCCCGTCGGTCTGGTGAGCCGGCCCGGCCTCCTCAGCTCAGCAGGTCGACCAGGTGCGCGGCGACGTCGGCGAGCAGCGTGGACGGCTCGACCGGTGCGGCGGCGATCGCCGAGAAGAGGCTGGGCAGCCCGGGGAGCGGGAACCCGTCCTCCTCCTCGGCCGCCTTGCCGGCGCCGCCGCGCCGGGCCAGCGACTCCCGGCTGCGCGACCACGCCTCCATGACCTCCTCCGGGGAGGGCACGCCGAAGCCGTGCCCCACCGGTGCGGCGTGGCGGAGCCGGACCAGCGGGCTGTCGGCGAAGGCGAGCGCCGCCGCGCACCGGTCCGCCAGGTCGTCGCGGTCGCTCACCCAGTCCATGGCCGTGCACGGCCGGCGGCACCGGGCCACGCAGGTGGCGAGGGCGTGGGCCACGTGGCTGTGCTGGCGGTCGAGGTAGGCCAGCCACCCGGACTGCGGCTCGTGCGCCACGCGGAGGGTCCGCTCCACCGCCGACTGCTCCACCTTGGTGTGCGCGCACTCGCGGTCGCCGATCACCCCGAACCGGCTCCCGGCCGCCCGTAACCCCGCCGGCCACCGGGCGGGGTCGCCGGCGTGGCCCAGGACCGGCTCGAAGGCGAGGAGCGGCAGGTACTCGCTCGCGATGTGCACGGCCGCGATCATCGGGCTCAGCTCCCGCCGCCGCCAGCGGATGGCGATCACCTCGAGGAGCAGGGCGAAGACCGGGCGCATCGAGTCCATGGCGCCCCGGGGCCGCTGGCGCGGCGTCTGCGGCATGTGGCAGGCCCGGGCCCGCCGGCGCAGGTCGGCGGGGATCGACCGGGCGTCGGCGTCGCTGGCGAAGTCCTCGGCGTCGAGCGTCAGCAGGCGGTGGCCGAACTCGCAGACCGCGGCCACCCGGCGGGCCGGTTCGCCGTCCGGGAGGACCGCGCGGGCGAGCGCCCCCACGTCGCCGAACGCGTACCGCCGGGCGAGGGCGATGAGAACGTCACGTGCGGAGTCCACGGCACACACTCTCCTGCCACGGTGGCTGGCAATGACCGGCCCCGGGGGTACCGGGCCGGAGGGCGCGCGGCCGCCCCGGGGCCGGTGCCCGGCCGGGGCCGGGCACCACCGTGGGTGGGACGGGCGTCAAGCCGCGGCGGCGTCCTTGGCCTGGGCGCGCAGCGCCCGGCTGATCCCGTCGGCGCCCTCGAGCAGCAGCCGCCGCAGCGCCGTCGGCGGCTGGGCGCGCTCGATGTGCTCGTGCGTCCGCTGCACCGTCTCCGGCCGGATGAGCAGCGCCGGGTAGCACCCGACCACGAAGTTCTGCGCCGAGTCCGAGGTCCACTCGCGCCAGATCCGGTCGACCTCCGCGAAGTACTTCTCCGCGTACGGCTCGAGCAGCTCGACGTGGTGGGGGTCGACGAACCCGAGGATCGTGGAGCGCAGCACCGCGTTGCTCAGCCTGCCGCCGATGATCGAGGCCCAGGCCCGCTCCTTGGCCTCGGGCGTGGGGATCGCGGCCCGGCACATCGCGGCCGAGCGCTCACCGGTCGCGGTGGCGTCCCTGGCCAGCTCGGCGTCGATGTCCGCCTCGCCGAGCACGCCGCCGACGACCAGCGCGTGGGTGAGGGTCCAGCGCAGGTCGGTGTCGACGGTGAGGCCCTCGGGCACGGAGGTGCCGTCGAGGATGCCCCGCAGGAAGGCGAGGTCCTCCGGGGAGGTGGCGACCGCGGCGAGGGCGTTGACGTACGCGAGCTGGTGGTCCGAGCCCGGGGCGGCCGACGCGATCAGGCGGCGCAGCGCGGAGGCGAGCTCGGCCAGGCCGGTCGCCCGCCACGCCGGGTCGGCGTACTGCTGGACGGCCTGCCGGGCCTGGCGCAGCACGCTCTGCACCACCGTGATGTCGCGCACCGAGTCGATGCCCGAGGTGACCAGCTTGACGTAGTCCCGGGTGGCCATCTCCGCGTCGCGGGTCATGTCCCACGCGGCCGCCCAGCACAGGGCGCGGGGGAGCGAGTCCTCGAACGCGGTGATCCCGCCGTTCACCAGGGTGGCGAGCGAGTGGTCGTCCAGCCGGATCTTCGCGTAGGTGAGGTCGTCGTCGTTGACGAGCACCAGGTCGGGCCGGCGCTCGCCGGCGAGCTCGGGCACGGCGGTGCGGGCGCCGGTCACGTCGAGCTCCACCCGCTTGGTCCGCTTCAGCACGCCGTCCTGCATCGAGTAGAGGCCGATGGCGATCCGGTGCGAGCGGAGCGTCGGGTGCTCCGCCGGGGCCTCCTGGAGCACCTCGAAGGAGGCGAACCGGCCCTCATCGTCGAGGGTGAACGACGGCCGCAGGGTGTTCACCCCCGCGGTCTCGAGCCACTCCTTCGACCAGGAGCTCAGGTCCCGGCCCGAGGTGCGCTCGAGGGCGGTCAGCAGGTCCTGCAGGGTGGTGTTGCCCCACTTGTGCTCGTTGAAGTAGTCGCGCACGCCGGCGAGGAAGTTGTCCAGGCCGACGTAGGCGACGAGCTGCTTGAGCACCGAGGCGCCCTTGGCGTACGTGATGCCGTCGAAGTTGACCTCGACGGACCGGATGTCCGGGATGTCCGCCGCGATCGGGTGGGTGGACGGGAGCTGGTCCTGCCGGTACGCCCACGCCTTCTCCACGTTGGCGAACGTCGTCCACGCGCCCTTGCCCCAGCGGGTGGCCTCGGCCTGGCAGAGCACGGACATGTAGGTCGCGAAGGACTCGTTCAGCCAGAGGTCGTCCCACCAGCGCATGGTGACGAGATCGCCGAACCACATGTGCGCCATCTCGTGGAGGATGGTCTCGGCGCGCCGCTCCACCATCGCGTCGGTGACCCGGGACCGGAAGACGTAGTCCTCCAGGAAGGTGACCGCGCCCGCGTTCTCCATGGCGCCGGCGTTGAACTCGGGCACGAAGAGCTGGTCGTACTTCTTGAACGGGTACCGCAGCCCGAAGACCCGGTGGAAGAAGTCGAAGCCCTGCTTGGTGACCTGGAAGATGTTGTCGGCGTCGAGGTACTGGGCGAGCGACCGCCGCACGTAGATGCCGAGCGGGATGCCGTCGTGCTCGTCCCGTACGACCGCGTACGGCCCGGCGATCAGGGCGGTGATGTACGTCGAGATCGGCGGCGTCGGCGGGAAGTGCCAGCGCTTGGCGGCCTGGAGGGTGCCGTGCCGGCCGCGGTGCTCCTCCAGCTCCTCGATCGAGTCCGGCGGGTTGTTGGATACCACCTCCCAGTGGGACGGCGCGAGCACGGTCAGCTCGAACGTCGCCTTGAGGTCGGGCTGGTCGAAGCAGGCGTACATCCGGTGCGCGTCGGCCGTCTCGAACTGGCTGTGCAGGTAGATCTCGCCGTCCACCGGGTCGACGAAACGGTGCAGACCCTCGCCGGTGCGCATGTAGGAGGCGTCGGCGTCGATGCGCAGCACGTTGTGCTCGGCGAGGTCCGGCAGCGGGAAGCGTCCCCGTTCCGCGTCGTAGGCGCGGACGTCGAGCTCTCTGCCGTTCAGCTCGACCTTGCGCACTTTGGCGCCGGCCAGGTCGATGAAGGTGTCCGCGCCCGGCCGGTTGCAGGTGAAGGTGACCGTGGTGATGCTCTCGAACCGCTCCTCACCCTCGGTCAGGTCGAGCTCGACCTGGTAGGAGTGGACCTTCAGCAACCGGGCCCGTTCCCGTGCCTCGTCACGTGTCAGATTGCCTGCCACACCTTCTCCTATTCGAATTCGGTCCCCCGATTCCCCGACGCCCCGTCGCGAAAGGGATCGCCTTGCATCCTGCCATGCCCCGGCGGCACCGCGTGATTGCATGATCCGTCTCCGCAGGTGGCGGGCGGGGCGCGGGCGGTCGCCCACGGCCGGCGTTCGCGCCCCGCGGCGCACCGATCGGCCCGGCCCGGTGGCCGGGGCCGGTGCGCGGCGGCGGGCCCGGCGTTCGCGCCCCTGCCCGGGTTCGGCGAGCGGGGCAGCGCGGCGCCCTGCCGGGCGCGGGATCGGGCCGGCGGCGGGCGCGTCGGTCCGGATCGGGCCCTCCCGGCGGGCCGTCCCGGGCGGGTGACCCCTTACCGTTTCCGCGCCGGCGGGGGAGGATGGGCCCATGCGTCAGCTCTATGTGAACGGTGCCTGGGTCCCGTCCGCCTCGGACGAGGCCATCGATGTGATCAATCCCGCGACCGAGGAGGTCATCGACCGGGTGCCGGCCGGCAGCCCGGACGACGTGGAGGCGGCGGTGCGCGCCGCCCGCGACGCCTTCCCCTCCTGGGCGGAGACGCCCCCGGCCGAACGCGCCAAGTACCTGGCCGCCGCGGCGGACCTGCTGACCAAGCGCGCCGACGAGATCGCCCGGACGATCGCGACCGACATGGGCGCTCCGCTGCAGTTCGCGCTCAAGGTGCAGACGCTGATGCCCGCCATGGTGCTCTCGTCGTACGCCGAGATCGCGCAGCGGTACGCCTTCGACGCCGGGACGGTGGGGAACGCCCAGATCTTGAAGGAGCCCGCGGGCGTGGTCGGGGCGATCACCCCGTGGAACTACCCGCTCCACCAGATCGTCTGCAAGGTGGCCCCGGCGCTCGCGGCGGGGTGCACGATCGTGCTCAAGCCGAGCGAGGTGGCGCCGCTCGCCGCCTACGCGCTCGCCGGCGTCTTCGAGGAGATCGGCCTGCCGCGCGGCGTGTTCAACCTGGTGAGCGGTTACGGCCCGGTCGTGGGCGAGGCGATCGCCGCGCACCCCGAGGTGGACGTGGTGTCGTTCACCGGCTCGACCCGGGCCGGCCGGCGGGTGGCGGCGCTCGCGGCCGAGACGGTGAAGCGGGTGGCCCTGGAGCTCGGCGGCAAGTCGGCGAACGTGATCCTGCCCGGCGCCGACCTGGAGCGGGCGGTGAAGGTCGGGGGGG
>Ga0207871_100166_pt1 | contig 38723 bp, 39 predicted proteins | sample Passage260A_FD_187371 | JGI IMG/M metagenome (GOLD analysis project Ga0207871, IMG submission 187371) | Cellulose adapted compost microbial communities from Newby Island Compost Facility, Milpitas, CA, USA - Passage2 60A (SPAdes) (version 2) ...
GCGGCCGGCCTCGTCCGGTTCCCTTCGGGTAGAACGGTTCGATCTCGGCCACCAGCGCCGACCAAGGCGTTACCGCGTCGATTTCGGCAAGAAACCGGTCACGCCGCGTCACTTTCTTCTTGCTCGCATATTCCAGTTCGGAAAAGCTCGCTTGCATCGTCAAGTGCCTATCAAATGTCAGTACTTCAATTGTCGCATGTCAGGGATGAGTTCGGCCCATCGATCTGCGAATAAATCAGTGTGTCCCAAGAAGTCTCTTAGCGGCAGCCTCCTGCGCTTTCGGGCACTCCGAGTTTGCGCAGGATGTTCTCCAGCGGGCAAAGCCCAGTGAACGCACTCTGGAAGAGGTTCGCACCCACGAACGCTGTGAACCACAAAAAGTTTTTGCTGACGAAAAGGGGCAAACCTTCCACGCCGAGCGCCAACGACAACAGCACGAAAAACCCGGCAAATGCGCGAACCCACTGATTGATGGTCATTTGCTTCATTGCAGCCTCCTTGTTTTTGAACCAACCTTTGTCCCAACGACCAACGCCATTTGGTTACCGCTTACGCCACGAAAGCATGGGGTCACTCCGCAACAGCGGCAAGTTCAGCGACTCGTTTGCGTTTCGCCGCGTAAAACAGCATCGGAATCACCACTAGCGTCAACAAAGTTGAGACGAAGACGCCAAAGATCAAACTGATCGCCAACCCCTGGAAGATCGGATCGTCGAGGATGAAAAACGCCCCGATCATCGCGGCGAGCGCGGTAAGCGCAATCGGTTTCGCGCGCACCGCGGCGGAACGGATGATCGCCTCTTCGAACGCCATTCCCTGGCGAACCTGCTGGATCACGAAATCGACGAGCAGAATCGAGTTGCGCACAATGATCCCCGCCAGCGCGATCATCCCAATCATCGAGGTAGCGGTAAACTGCGCCCCGAGGAGTGCATGACCGGGCATCACCCCGATGATCGTGAGCGGAATGGGCGCCATGATAATGAGGGGCGTTCCGTAGCTCTTGAAGTGCGCGACCACCAAGAGATAGATCAACACCAACCCGACGGCGTACGCGGCGCCCATATCGCGGAAGGTCTCGTAGGTGACCTGCCACTCACCATCCCACTTCACCGCGTATTCCGCGTACGGATTCTTCGGTTGCTGGATGAACCATTCATTCAGCTTGCCGAAGAGACCGGGGCCGGAGAACGCCAGCCCATCGAGCGCCGCACGCGCGGCGAACATCCCGTAGAGCGGCGAATCGGTGCGACCGACGACGTCGGCGGTCACATAGACGACAGGCAGCAGGTCTTTGCGGTAGATCACCTGCTCGCGCGGCCGCTCGATCAGATCGACCAGTTCGCCGATCGGCACCAACTGCCCTTCGCGCGAACGGACCTTGAGCGCCAGCACCCGCTCGATGCGGTCTTTTTGCGCCGCGTTCATCTGGATACGCACCGGCACTTCGTACTGGTTGTTGCCCCCAAAGAGCGACGTCGCCGAATCCCCCGAAAGAGCGACCCGAATGGTCGAAACGATCTGCGCTTGCGCCACCCCGTATTGCGCCGCTTTCGCCTGATTGACCACCAGCACCAGTTCTGGCGCGACCTCTTCGATAGTGTCGTCGACGTCGACCACGTCGGGCGTCGTCTCCAGCACCTGCCGAACTTGCCGCGCCACCGCGATCTGCCCTTCATAGCTCGGCCCGTAGATCTCAGCGACGATCGGCGAAAGCACCGGCGGCCCCGGCGGAACTTCGACCACTTTGGCGTTCGCACCGTAGCGCGCCGCAATTTCCTGCACGATCGGGCGCGCAGCCATCGCGATCTCGTGGCTCTTGCGGTGGCGGTGGCGGCGGTCGACCAGGTTGATCTGCAGGTCGCCCATCTCCGGCATCTGCCGCAGGTAGTACTGCCGCACCAACCCGTTGAAATTGATCGGGCTCGCGGTACCCGCGTACGCTTGCCAATCGCGCACCTCGGGGATCGCCGCCGACAGCGCTTCGCCCATCTCTTGCAGCGCGCGGCTGGTCATCTCCGGCGGGGTGCCGAGTGGCATATCGACCACCACCTGGAATTCGCTCTTGTTGTCGAATGGCAACATCTTGAGAATCACCGCTTGTAGCACCGGTAGCGCCAGCGCCACCGCAATGAGCGCCATCACCGCAAGGCCCCAGGTGAAGCGAACCCACGCCCCGTATTTCGGATGCATGATCGGGTTGAAGATGCGACGAAAGAGCCGGTCGAGCGCCGCGGTAATGCGATCGTCCTTCGTTTCGTGCGGGTGGGCGTCACCGGCTGACGCACCGGCGTTCCCCATCCCGCCGGGGAGCAATTTGCCCGCGAGCCACGGGGTGACGATGAACGCAACGAGGAGCGAAAGGAACATGCCCATCGACGCATTGATCGGGATCGGGCTCATGTAGGGCCCCATCAGGCCGGTGACGAACGCCATCGGCAACAGCGCCGCGATCACGGTGAACGTGGCGAGGATCGTCGGCCCACCCACCTCGTCGACCGCGTGCGGAATCACGCGCCACAGCGGTTCCCCAGGCTTGAGGTGGTGCCAGCGGTGGATGTTCTCGACGACGACGATCGCGTCATCGACCAGAATGCCGATCGAAAAGATGAGGGCAAAGAGCGAAACGCGGTTCAAGGTGAAACCGTACGCCCACGAGGCAAAGAGCGTGGCCATGAGGGTGAGCGTCACCGCAACACCGACGATCACCGCTTCGCGCCACCCCAGCGTCACGAGCACCAGCAGCACCACCGCACCGGTAGCAAAAATCAGCTTACCGATCAATGTATTGGCTTTGTCGGTTGCCGTCGCGCCATAGTCGCGCGTCACCTGCCAGGCGATCCCTTCCGGAATGATCTGGTTTTCCAGAAGCCGCATCCGTTCGACCAATGCATCGACCACGGTTGCGGCGTTCGCGCCCGGTTTTTTCGAGACCCAGATCGTCACCGCAGGCTGCGACGCGCCCGCGGGCATGCCCAACGTCTCCGCCCCGGCTTGCCCGGCGCCAAACCAGACGTAACGGCGTGGCTCGTCTGGACCGAGCGCCACCTCGGCAACATCGCGAAGATAGACCGGTCGCCCTTCGACGACGCCGACGACGATATTGGCGACATCTTCGACCGAATCGAAATACAACCCCGTGCGCACGAGCACTTCGCGGTTGTCCTGCGTGAGCATCCCGGCAGGCAGCGAGACGTTGGTAAGCGACAGTGCCGTTTTGAGCTCATCGACGGTGAGGTTGTAGGCGTTCAACCGCACCGGGTCGAACACCACACGCACCACCTGCCCCGGGCCGCCAATCGTGCGCACGTCACGTGTTCCTTCAACCCGTTTGAGTTCGAGCTCCAGCGCGTGCGCAACCCGCTCCAAGTCGTACCCGGCTCGTTCGGGATCGCGCGTAAAGAGCGTGAATGCCGCGACGGGAACGTCGTCGATCCCTTTCGGCTTGACGATCGGTTCGCCGACACCCAGGTTGGGGCTGAGCCAATCGCGGTTCGACATCACAGTGTCGTAGAGGCGCACGAGCGCGGTCTCGTTCTTCACGCCCACCTGGAACTGCACCGTGATCACCGCAATCCCAGGACGCGAAACGCTATAGACGTGATCGACGCCGGCGATGCGCGACAACACCAGTTCCGCGGGCCGCGCGATGATCGCTTCGACGTCTTTCGCCGACGCACCGGGCCAGGGCACCAGGACGTTGGCCATCGTCACGTCGATCTGCGGCTCTTCCTCTTTCGGCGTGATGACGATCGCGAAAAGCCCGACCAAGAAGAGGACGAGCGCGAGGAGCGGCGTAATGGCGTTGCGCTGGAACGTGGCCGCGGTGCGCCCCGAAATGCCGAGCGGGTTGCCCGTGGTTTCGCCAGGAAGGATCGGTTCGCGCATCACAGGCTCCTTACGACCGGTCACCGTCGCCGCGCGCCGCTTGTGCCGCGATCAATCCTGCTTTCACCGGGTCAAGCGCAACACGGTCCCCAGCTGCGAGCCCAGCCAGAACCTGAACGTGCGCCTCATCGACGCGATCCCCCAGGCGAACCTGGCGCAAGCGCCAACCGTTGGCGGTTTCGACATAGACTGCGGTCAATTCGCCACGCCGTAGGATCGCTTGCGTGGGCACGACGAGCCGTTCCCCACCCGCTGCGGAGATCTCCATTCGGGCAAACGTCCCGGGAACCAGCCCATCACCTGCGTCTGGCGGAAGATCGGCACGCACGGTCTGCGTCTGCGTCTTCGGGTCGACCGCGGGCAGCACCGTCACCGCGGTAGCGTTCCAAGCACGCGCTTGCCCGGGGACTTCGACGCGGGCAGCAAGCGGCTGCCCCAACGCGCGAATCCGCTCTTGCGGCACTTGCGCCACGGCGCGCAACGCGCCCGGCTGGTAGAGCAAGAGGAGCGGCTGCCCGGGCTGCGCCATATCGCCCTGGTTCCCGTAGCGCTCCGCGACTATCCCATCGAACGGCGCTTTCACTTGGGTATAGGCGAGCGCCGCTTCGGCGCGCGCCAGCTGTGCTTGCGCCGCGTTGCGTTCCGCTTGGGCCGCATCGAGTGCGGTGCGCGCCGAATCGAGACGCGATTCACTGATGAATTTTTGGGCAAAGAGGTTTTTCGCCCGTTCCCATTCGGCACGCGCCTGCGCCAGGTTCGCTTCGGCCTGCGCCAAGCGCGCACGGGCCGCAGCCACCTCTTGGCGCACCGCCGTGTCGTCGAGCACGAAAAGGAGATCGCCCGCTTTGACTTTCGTGCCCGCGTCGACGCGCACCTCGACGATGCGCCCAGCAACCTCGGGCGCCACCCGCGCCTGCAAGACCGCTTCGATCACCCCTTCGGCAACGATGCGTTCGCGAACCTGTTGCCGTTCGACGACACCGACCGCAAGCGCCGCATCATCCTGCGCCGCCTCTGGCGCGTTTTGCGCCCAAGCGCCCGCTGCCAAAAAACCGACCACACCCAGCATCATAACGTTTCTGAGTATTATCATTTTCTAATACTCCGCCGCCAAAAAAAGTCCCGCTTGGGACACTGATCGATTCTCTCTACCACTGAGAGAAGATGGTCGGGGCGGCGGGATTTGAACTCGCGACCCCCTGCACCCCATGCAGGTGCGCTACCAGGCTGCGCTACGCCCCGACACCTTGCGAATTATAGCATAGCACGCTGGTCACACAATAGTTTTGTATTCGTTCAGTCAGGGCTATCGCATTTGCACCCTCGGACTAAGACTTAGAAGGGAAGCGTAGCAATCGGAGTCACATTCAGCGGTTTTTGTCTAGAACACCAGCTGAGCATGGGATACTGGGTCTCTTGACGTAGAAGCAAGCGCACAAACGGGTTTCAAGCACGCTGAGCGCCTTGAGCGCGCGCTGCCGCCATAGCCAAGCTACACGACCTCGCGATAGAGCACGCTGGCAAAAATGCCAGGGAGTTGCGCCATGCGCCGCTTGACATAGTCGGCATAGGGGTTGATCAACGTCGCTCTTGCCCGACGTTGCACCGCTTCGCTTTGCCGCTCATCCCGACGCAGGATAGCGCACACGGTATTGCGGGAGTGCCACGTCATGCGGGCAATCGCACGAATGCAGTGCCCTTGTAGAGGCAGGGTAACGAAGGTAGGTCAATTTCGATGGCCAAGGTGGGTCATTTTTACATGGCCATCGACAGTTCGGTGGCCCAACGCGCCGCAGCGCACGACGCACGGTTCGCTGCAAGCATCACACCTCTTCAACAATCTCATGGAGACAACACCCCTTTTGTCGCGTTTCGCGTATCATGAGGAAGACCGCTCGGTTGAGTATGACGCACTCCTTGCGTCTTGACACAACACAAGGATGCCCCAGCTTCGTAGGGAGGACGTCTCAAACCGGTATTTTTCTGTCATTTACAAGCTAAGCTGACACAAATCAATTTCATTATCCTCGCAATCTAATCAAGTCAAATTAAATGCTCTTTGGGCCACCTAATATCGATATTTAGTTTGAAATCAGAAATAGTGGAAAAACCGCAGACAGCCATAATAGCAGAAAGCTCATCTCGCCAGCGGGAAAAGAGATGGGCAACACCTTGGGCACCGCCTTCAGCAAGCGCTGCAACAACAGGCCGTCCAATCAAAACCGCATCTGCACCCAACGCCAGTGCAACCGCAACATCGTGAGCACTGCGAATACCGCTATCCACCAAAACTTTCACACGATTAGCCACAGATGCGACAATCTCTTTCAGTACATATGCAGTTGGAATCACTCGATCGATGACACGTCCACCATGATTCGACACAATAATTGCATCACACAATGATTCATCGCAGAGACGAGAGGCATCTTCAGGATTGAGAACCCCTTTTATGACAATGGGCAGCGAACATTTTTCACGCAACCACTTGAGATCATTCCATGAAAATGCCTGTTTCAGAACATCAGTAAGAGACCCCCGAGGCGGAACACCGGAAAGATTAGGCTGCGGGCAGTTTGCCGGAACGGAAAAACCAGCATCAATAGCCGCTTTAGGTGTCCACTTGACCGGCGCATCGACAGTAACGACCAGAGCCTCATAGCCAGCTCGCTGAACTCGCGAGATCAAAGACAGCCACTCTGCGTGAGATCCATAAGGGTAAAACTGAAACCAAAGAGGGCCTCTAAGTTCTTCGCGTAAAAAATGACTAGAAATAAGTTCTAGCGGAGTGGTTGCATGACAAGAGAGTATAAAACCGAATTGCTGTGCAGCAGAAGCCAATGCAACCCCAAGGTCACCATGTTCATGGACCATGCCAAGATATGCCATTGGAGCAACCAAAAAAGGGGATGGCCACTTTTTTTCAAAAAAATCGATCTCCAGTGAGACCGATCTTGGCGATGACATTACTCGAGGTACAATCTGAAACCTTTTCCATGACAGCTCATTTTCTCTCAAAGTAACAGAATCGTCCGCACCAGAAAAAAAATATTCATAAATTCCTGATGAAAGAATATCTTTCAAATTTTGATACGTTGTGCTCATAGAGTATCTCCCCATAGGCGGAGAAGATTATGATAAATTCCTGTGAGTGCAACCGTTTGCTCGCACTCACCAATAGCTCTTCTGAGACTCAAAATATTCTTATCCAGCTCAAACAAGATCTTGCGCTGCTCAACATTTCTTACCATGCTTTCAATCCAAAAAAAGCTTGCCAACCTCACCCCTCTAACAACAGGTGAAACAGAATGAAGAGATCCACCTGGGTAAAGAATGGCATCACCAGCCGGTAGCTTTAATCGATTTATACCAGAAACGTCATGAACAATAAGTTCACCGCCATCATACTCGTCAGGATCAGACAAAAACAAAGTACACGAAATATCTCCCCTAACCCAAAAACTATCATCATGGGAATACAAGATTGCCCCATCGATATGTGGGCCATATGTGGGTGCCTCAGGGCGATATCTATTGAACATTGGATTGAAGATTTTTTTAGGCAAAGCAGCTGCAAAAAAAATTGGATTTCTCTTTAACGCATCAAGAACTATTTTCCGCAAACGTTTTGCCTGTTCGCTCCCAGACTGAAGTTGTTCATTGTTCTTCACCAATTGAGCCTGGGTGCCAGCAGTTTTTTTGCCTTCGATCCAGGGCGTGCCGGGCGACTCGAGGATAGTGCGCATCGACTGGAGTTCGTCCTTGTTAATCACTTCTTTCAGGTGAATAATCATCTGGCACTCCTCATTACGCCCGACACAACATCTACGGATCAGAAAACGGAATTGATGCTCAAATATACCCTACGCGGCTCCCCAGGGCTGTAAAATCCACGGTATAGGGCATCGGCGTAGAGCTCATCAGTCAAGTTCGTCACTGTCAACTTGAGCGCCGTATTCGGATGAAGTTGATATTCAACCATCGCATCCCAAGTGGTGAAGGACGAGGCAACCACGCTTCTGTTCCCAACCGGACTTTGTTCGCTTCGGTGGGTCATACCCAGACCGACGCGCCATTTGTTGTCGATGCGATAGGTCGTCCATGCACTGGCACTGTTTCGAGGAGTCAACCCCGGACGGTCGCCTTCCCTCTGAGCATTGCCGGTGCAAGTGGATTCATTGCATTCATCGATTTCAGCATCTGGAATCCAGGTATGATTGTAGAAAAACTCCCATCGCGGCGTAATCTGGCCTGCAAAGCTTAGCTCGACTCCAGTTGCATGCCGTTTACCAGAGAGCAGCATTTGAGTGGCTGCAGTATCAGGATCGGTATTGCGCTCGTTGTACTTCTCACTCCTAAATAAGGCTAAACCAACAAGCGCTCTCTGATTGAATAGCTCCCACTTTCCGCCAACTTCCAAGTTACGGCTTTTTTCTGGGGGAGTGTTTGCAGCTTTTTCATTGTTGCTACCGGGAGCAAAATTCCCAAGAGAAAACTGATAGGTATCTCCAGAAGTATTATAAGACTCACCATAAGAGACATAATAAGAAGAAGACGTGTTCGGCTCGAAAATTAAGCCAACCCGAGGACTAAAAAGATTATCGGCACGCGACCCACTGTTGGTGGACACATAATCGTAATAATCCGCATTGAATCGATCGAAACGTACGCCCGCTACAACTTTCCATTGTTTAGAGAGCGAAACGATATCTTGTAGATAAACACCAATCGATTGGGACTCGAATTCATTATAGATCCACGTCCGAGTATCAGCACGATAAGCTCCATCGTTTGGATTACCAACGGTGGTTGTCGCCAAAGGATCACTTAAGGCCAACGATCCGCCACTATTATTATTGTTTCTTTTTGCATTTTCATGTGTGATATCGACACCCGCCATTAGATGATGTTTGAACCCACCTAACTCGAATTTGTTGCTATAATCACTTTGCAATTGAAAGATATCACTAATACCTCTTCTCCCCTTGAAGCTATTCCTAGTCAAAACCGTTGCGTCGGTTGGCATATTATCCAAACTTACTGCTTTTCCATCTGGTTGTAACGACGCATCAGCAAAACGGACTACCGATGCCCACAAGTCACGTTCGTATTTACCATATCGTAACGTGGTTTTCAGTTCCTCATCGACTGAAAATTTTACAGTGTGGCCAACGGTGACAACGGTTTGTTCGGTCTGATTGTAATCGCTTCTGAATCCATAAAAATTCTTCGAGTCGAGAACAGGAACAATTTTCCTATTGAGTTCTCCATTGTTGCCCGTGAGCAGCCATGGATGGTTGTAGATTGGACGTTGATCGGTTTTTAGATGGTACAAATCGACCATCAATTCGTGACCGTTACCGAGCAAGTTTCGCCAATTCAAAGCTACACCATTTCTGTTGTCTTTTGAACCCCATTGATCCGCACTTTGGGTCATCAAATTCAAACGTACCGCACCATTTTTTCCAAAATCTTTGTTCAAGTCAGCCTGCAACCGGCCAAAACGTCCATCACCAATCTTAGCCTCCAACTGATAGTAATCAGCAAAAAAGGCTCTTTTACTAACTTGGTTCACAACACCACCAGTCGACCCTTTCCCGAACAGCATCGATGCAGATCCCTTGATCACCTCAACTCGATCCGTTGCAAACGTATCTCTCGTGATCAGAGAGGCCTCCCTCATTCCATCTCGTAAAATATCTCCTGCTTGCCCAAGAGAAAAACCCCTCATCAGAACATCTTCTTCTCCAGTTTCGCCTGCTTGGAATGTAACACCTGACGTAAACTTGAGCACATCTCGAAAATCGTCCAACTCCCGATCGTTAAGAAGCTTTTCGGTCATAACTGTAACATTTTGCGGAATATCACGGATTGCTTGCACCCCTTTTCCTATTCTAGTAGTATCGACCTTAAGAGAATTTTTTGACTCAATCTCTTCAGGAATCGAGTCAGCAATGACATTGACTGTTCCCAATACTGCTTCATTATCGACAATACCTTCCTGAGCAATTGCGTATGTATTTGTTGCAAACAAAATTGACCCTAAAAGAAATTTCGGCGACACTTTCTTCTCAGATTTCATCTCTGGCTCTCCTTTATTTAATAAAAATTTTTTTAACAACAACAAATGAGAAAACATATTTCAAGATATCACTTCACCTCCGGTTCGGTTACCAACCCCACAGATTGAATTCCACTTCTAGAAACTAGCGCCAATAGTTGAACAACCTTTTCGTACGATACAGATCTATCTCCCAGCACTTGAACTCCAGGAATATCAGACTTACTCGAGATGTCTTCCAGACGCGCTTCCAGCTCTTGAAGGTCGACCACCTCGTTATTCCAAAAATACGTTCCATCACTAGCCACTACAATTTTTACAGGCTCTTCAGTCTTATCAGCATCCATCGTCGCCTTGGGCAATGAAACGGATATAGAATGCTTGATAACAGGTATCGTTACGATGAATACGATCAACAAAACCAGCATAACATCGATAAGCGGAATCATATTAATTTCTGAGTTAAGATCACCCCCGTTTTCATCTATTGTCCCGTGCGACATATTTAATCCCCCATTCACTTTTTACCTATTGCTACCTCTATCATCACATGCATTGCGTTATATCACTTTTTCCAACGCATACCGGATAAATAATAGGAATGAATTTCATGCGCAAAGCGGTTTATCATATGGACCGCAATTTTTTGCCCGCGAACTATTGCGTTATACCCCAAAGCCGCTGGTATTGCTACAGCCAAACCTAGAGCGGTCATGATCAAAGCCTCACCAATTGGGCCAGCAACTTGGTCGAGAGATGCCGATCCATTAGTACTTATGTTCATCAATGCGTGATAGATACTCCAAACAGTTCCAAACAACCCAACGAATGGAGCCGTCGATGCCACCGATGCCAATATCCACAAGCCAGATTGCAACTTGAATACTGATCTATCTATTGCTTGGTTTATTGCTCGCCCAATCCATTCACTTGAGTCTAGTTTGTCATGAAGTTGGGTTTTTTTATTATCGGCACTATTATCACCCTGCAAATGATTAGCGGCTATATGTGCATTTCGCGCAATCATTGCAAACGGGTTGTCATTTTCGTTGCCTAGCTTTTCTATTCCTTCAATAACATCTTCAGAGTGCCAAAAAACATCTACACGCCTATTTTGTAATTTTACTCTACCAATTTCTATCAATTTTATTAGAATAACGATCCAGCTTGCAATGGACATCAGCAGCAAGACGATGGCTATGCCTCGAATGATTTCGTCACCTTGCCACCAAAGATGTTCGATTCCAAATTTGCTAACCATACCTTCCAACTTTTTCTCCCCAATCATTTGAGCTCAAACTTAATAGGTATCAGATGCCACATGGCGACAGGAATCCCATTTTTCTTCCCAGGCTTAAACTTCCATTTCTTTACTGCCTCCTCTGCTGCACGATCTAATCGTAAGTAACCACTCGATTTTTCTACCTGAACAATCGATGCGTGCCCATCCTCCTCGATTAACGCCCGAATGATCACAGTCCCCTCCTCACCCAGACGACGTGAGGCTGTTGGATAATCTGGCGGTGGATTATTGAGATAAGATGCGTAAGCCGACGGTTGCTCCACTATTGGCATTGCATTTTCTGCCTGTTCTACCATGAACTCTTTTTTAATTTCGTTGACTTCGCTACCATTTACTTTACTTTCGAAATTAGATTCGTTTTGACTTGAAACATTATCTTCAATTTTTTTATTCATTTTATTCAACACGTTTTTTTTCTCGGTTCTTTTCTTATTCGTCTTTTTTTCGATCTTTCTTTCCTTTTTCTTTACCTGATCTTTACTGGTATTATCTATTTTTACATCTTTTCCATTACTGATTAAGCTATTATCATTTAATTCTGTTACCTCTGCCTTTTTTTCAACATCATTATGTTTGGCAACACTTATCAATGTTACGTTCACAATTTTTGGCGATTTTTCAACATTATTTGCTATCGCCACTGTTGTCTTCGACATCATAAAAAGTATCGCCGCTACATGTACTGCAGTTACTACAATTCCAATAATCCAGTTCATTGTCATTTTTTTATTCCATATTCGATGGCGTTGCCATTTTTTCGCGCTTTCGACCTGCTCATGCAAACGCCGTTGCCTATCTTCCAAACCGTTATCTCCTTTGCACACAAAGTGTTCACTAGCAACCATTCACAATTGAGCCATTCGCTCATTGAAGAACTGCCCACAGGAGAAGCCGCACGTTTCTACCCAAGGAGCCTCTGCTTCATCGACTGCACTCCAACGCACGATTCAACGGTACGATCCTGCACCTCTGTTCCAGCTTCGATCCAGTGATCATCTACTGTTCGGCGCCCCCTGATCCACTGTGCCGCATCATGATGGCGTACTCTTTATTGTTAGTGTCAATATTATAGATAATGAGAATTGTTATCGGCAACATCAAAAAGAAAGGGGTTATGTCTCCTCTTTTGTTTCCACACAACAGCACCGCAAGCAACCGCGCCAACTGCCAAACTTCCACCAGAATACTGACATCTACCCAAAGCGGATCAGTCTCCTGGTGTATGCGCTTTCATTACGGAATAGCGTCACTTCGCGAAGTATGGCTGCCAATTCAACTACGACTTCATTGCGAAGACGCGGCCACAACGAGTCATGGTCAAAGCTGTTTTGCCGCGCGTACCGGTACCGTTCGTCCGCCTGAGAGAGCGAACTGTTCTTCTCGAGCATCTTCCCCCTTGGCCGACCATGTACGTTCCGATCACTTTGAGCTGTTGGGCAGCAGCGTTTGCATCCACGAGCGGCATCGCTCATCAGTACGATTTACCACCATATCCGTGATTGTACCAAAAATTACATTGCGAATGAGATCGATTGTATTTTACACACTTTCTGTGACGCAGCATCATTCCCCAGCACGTCGGGAACAGGTGAAGTCGAGTTCACCAAGGATCAAGGTTGTTGAGTCGGGGTTTTTTCCAGCACGGCATTTAGATACCGAACCACCGCCGCAAGCGCATGCTCGACTTCGGCAAGCGCTCCGCACCAGCTCGCCAGTTGCTCACTCACCGCCTCATCCGCCAGTGCGCTGAGCCCGAGCAATTGTCGCACCTCGTCATGCGACCTGCCCTCCCCCAAAAGCAGCCGCCGGATGCGCCGCAACAAGAGGATTTCGCTGCGGCGAAAAAAACGCCGCGTCCGCCCGCGCGGGTGGTCCACTGCAAACTCCCGTTCCCACTGCCGTAAGAGCCGCTCCGGTACGCCGACGAGCTCGGCTGCCTCTTGCCGCGTGAAAAACGGTTTGGCGGGCACTTCCGGCAAATCAGACCACTGCGGGTTCACGTTCCGGGTTTCGTTCGACGAGGTCATGGTGGGCGACTGCCTCTTTGAGTTTGTTGCTGGCGTGAAAGGTTACCACACGCCTCGGTTCGATCGGAACGACCTCTCCCGTTCGCGGGTTACGCCCCGGGCGCTGCGGCTTGTCCCGAACCTCGAAAACGCCAAACCCGGAAAGTTTCACCGTTTCCCCGGCAACCAGCCGTTCGGTGATCGTCTCGAAAAAACACTCGACCAATTGTTTGGCCTCGGCACGGGGAATCCCCACCTGCTCGACCAGAACCTCGGTCAGTTCTGCTTTCGTCAATTCTGCTGCCATCGTATCCTCTGTCGCTCCAACGCATTCGCGATCACTGACGCAGGGTTGCGGCACATTGGGCGGCAAGCGCGTCGACGATCTGCACCACCGCTTCGTCGATCTCGGCGTCGGTAAGTGTTCGCTCCGGATGCTGCCAGCGGAATCGCAACGCCACGCTCTTCATCCCTTCCGGCAACCCTTTTCCTTGGTAGACGTCAAACACCCAGACCGATTGCAGCGCTTGCGGCGCAGCGGCACGCGCCACGGCGATCAGTTCGGCGGCAGAGCGCCCTTCGGGCACCAAGAACGCCAGATCGCGTGTCACCATCGGTTGCTTCGAGAGCGGTTGGTATTCGGGTTTGCGGCGCGCGAGCGCCCATTCCAGCTCGATCTCGAAAACCACCGGCGCCGGTTTCAGCTCCCAGTGGCGTGCCCATTTCGGGTGGAGCTCTCCGATCACCCCGATCTGGGTTCGCTCCTTGCCCTGAACCAACCAAACCGACGCCGAACGCCCCGGATGGAGCGCCGGGTGTTCGACCCGTTCGAACGCGAGCGTTTCCGGTGTGAAGAGCGCTTCGAGATCCCCTTTGAGATCGAAGAAGTCGACCGCACGGTGCCCCGCCTCCGTCCACCCCGGCTCCGCGGTTCCCCAAGCGATCGCCGCCAATTTCAGCGGCTGGTGATGGGCGAGCGCGGCATCGAGCGCGTCTTGGGTCACCGCAGTAATCGGCTCTGCCGAAAGAAAGCAGCGTCCGATTTCGAAGAGCCGCACGCTTTCGACTTGCCGTTTGCGGTTTGCCGCAACCGCCTCCACCAACCCGGGAATGAGGGAAGAGCGCATCACCGCAAGCGGCGCAGCGATGGGGTTCGCCAACGCGATCGGCTGTGCGTTGCCCAGCACCTCGGTCTCCCAACGCTTCTCGACGAACGCGTAGGTGATCGCTTCACTGTAGCCACGCGTGCACAAGAAATGGCGGACCGCATGGCGCGCACGGCGGGTTTCGGGCGATTGCCCCATCACTGCGGAGATCTCCGGCATTTGCGCTGGGATCGCGTCATAGCCGATCAACCGCGCCACCTCTTCGGCCAAATCTTCCGGAATCGCCAGATCGAAGCGCCAGCTTGGTGGCACCGCGGTGATCGTCTCACCGACCACCTGAGTGGCCACCCCTTCGCGTTCGAGCCACCGCGCGGCATCGTCTGCGTTCACGGGAACCCCCAAGTGGGCGGCAAGCCGCGACGCGGTGACGGTGATCGCCGACCGCACCGGTAAATGAGCGGGCGATTCGGCAACGACCACTTCGCTCGCTTCGCCCCCAGCAATCTCAAGGATCAACGCGGTTGCCCGTTCCAGCGCACGGCGGCACCCTTCTGGATCGACACCGCGTTCGAAGCGGTGCGCCGCGTCCGAATTCAGCCCGTAACGTCGGGCGCGCCCAGCGATTGCGCTGGGAGTGAAATGGGCACTTTCCAGAAAAATCTCGGTCGTCGTCGTGCGCACGCCACTTTCGAGCCCGCCCATCAGACCGGCCAACGCCACCGGGCCTTGGGCGTCGGCGATCACGAGGGTCGCGGCGTCGAGCGTCACCTCGTCACCGGTCAGCACCGTCAGTCGCTCGCCGTCTCGAGCCCAGCGCACGGTGATGTCGCCTGCCAACTGCTGCGCGTCGAACGCGTGCAGTGGCTGGCCCAATTCGAGCATCACGTAGTTGGTGACATCGACCAGAAAATGGATTGGGCGCAAACCCGCAGCGCGCAGACGCCGTTCGATCCATTCGGGCGTTGGCCGCGTGGGGTCGACGCCGCGGATCCAGCGCCCGAGATAACGGGGACACGCTTCTGGCGCGTCGAGACGCACCGCTCGCCCGGCGGTAAAGCCTGCAGACGGCACGAGTGGTGCTTGCGGCGACAAGGGATGGTCGCGCTCGGTTACCGTGCCCGGCGCCCACGGCGGGGTCACAGACGTATTCGTAAGTGCCGCCACTTCGCGCGCAACGCCCAAGACACTGAGGCAATCGGCGCGGTTTGGGGTCATCTTGAGCTCGATTACCGCATCGTCGAGTTGCAGGTAGCGGCGAATATCGGCACCAACCGGCGCGTCGGCAGGGAGTTCCATCAACCCGGCGTGGTCGTCGGAAATGCCCAACTCCCGCGCCGAGCAGAGCATCCCGAACGACGCCACCCCGCGCAATTTGGCTTGGCGAATGGTCAAGCCGCCCGGCAGCTGCGCACCGACGAGCGCGCACGGCGCTTTGAGCCCCACGCGAGCGTTCGGTGCGCCGCAAACGATCGCAAGCGGCTCGCCTTGCCCGACATCGACGGTACAGAGACGCAGCTTGTCCGCGTTGGGATGCGGCGCCACTTCGACAATCTCGCCGACAACCACGCCAGTGAAGGGCGGTGCAACCGGCTCGACACTTTCTACTTCGAGCCCTGCCATCGTCAACCGCTCCGCAAGCGTCGCCACGTGGAGCGGCGCGGCGTCCTTCACCCACGATTCCAGCCAACTCACCAGAATTTTCATCGTCGATTCCCTACGCGAACTGCGCCAAGAAGCGCACGTCGTTCTCGAAGAAGAGCCTGAGGTCGTTGATCCCGTACTGCAACATCGCCAACCGGTCGAGGCCGAAACCGAACGCAAAACCACGGACCTGTTCGGGATCGAAGCCACCGTTGGCAAGCACCGTAGGATGAACCATGCCGCAGCCAGCGATCTCCAACCACTTCCCTTTGAGCGCGCCGCTCATGAACCGGACGTCGATCTCAGCCGACGGTTCGGTGAATGGGAAGAACGACGGCCGAAAACGCACTTCGAGCGCGTCGGTTTCGAAAAAGGCGTGCAGAAACGCTTGCACGACCCCTTTGAGGTGGGTAAAGGCGATGGTCGGCCCAACCCAGAGCCCTTCCAACTGATGGAACATCGGCGAATGGGTCGCGTCCGAATCGACGCGATAGACCCGCCCCGGCGCGATGATACGCAACTCCGACGCGGCACCATGCGCAGCGACATGGGCGCGCATCGCCCGGATCTGAACGGGACTGGTATGCGTGCGAAGCACCACGTCCGAGCGCCCTTCGAGGTAAAACGTGTCGTGCATCGAGCGCGCGGGGTGATCTTCCGGCGTATTGAGCGCGGTGAAATTGTGCCAGTCGTCTTCGATTTCAGGACCGTCGGCCACCGAAAACCCCAACGACGCAAACAAAGCCTCGACCCGCTCAAGCGTGCGCCAAACCGGGTGGGGCGCACCGACCGAACGGTGGCGTCCCGGCAACGTGACGTCGATTGCTTGCGCGGCAAGTGACCGTGCCAACTGCTCCGCTTCCAGACGCGCCCGCGCGGCTTCGAGCAACGCTTCGATGCGCGCTTTGGCCGCATTGATCGCCGCCCCTTGCGCTTTGCGCTTCTCTGGCGGGAGCTTACCCAAGCCTTTCAACGCATTCGTGATGACGCCGTTTTTCCCTAGAAAACGCGCTTTGGCGTCTTCCAGCGCCGCGACTGTCGTCGCCGCAGCAAATGCGGCTTCTGCCTCCCGAACCCATTCGCTACCCATCTTCGTTCCTCACCAACAAAAAAAGGGAGGCGCGCCTCCCTTTTTCGTTTCGCGCCACCGCAGTCGCTAGCGACTTGCGCGTCCTCCGATGGCGCAACACAATCAAGCAGTCAGGTGCGCGCGCGCTTTTTCCACCAACGCACCAAACGCGGGTTTGTCGAAGACGGCAAGATCGGCCAACACTTTACGGTCGACGTCCACTTGCGCTTTCTTCAAACCGTTGATGAATTCGCTGTAGGTCATGCCGTGTTCGCGCGCAGCCGCGTTGATCCGAGTGATCCAGAGCGCACGGAACTGGCGTTTGCGCTGACGGCGGTCACGGTAGGCGTATTGCAACGCCTTCATCACCGCCTGTTTGGCTACCCGATAGACGTTCTTGCGGCGACCGCGGTACCCTTTCGCGAGCTTCAGAACTTTTTTGTGGCGAGCGCGCGCCGTTACCCCACGTTTTACCCGAGGCATCTTGCTTCTCCCTTATGCGTACGGCAACATCTGTTTGACCAAGCCCATGTCACTGGGATGAACCTCGACCATCCCACGCAACCGCCGCTTGCGGTCCGGACTTTTCTTGGTCAGGATGTGGCGCTTGAACGCTTGGGAACGCTTGATGCTACCGCTACCCCGCACTTTGAAGCGCTTGGCGGCTCCTTTTTTCGTCTTCATTTTGGGCATTGTTTCTGCTCCTTTCCGATGTGGCACCAGGCGCATCGCACCGGATGCTTGAGAGCCCGACGGCCACTTGTTCAACGAATCGCTTGCCCGCGCAAGGGGCAAGACCCGCTATTTTACCTTTTTTTTGATCGGTGCGATCACCATCACCATTTGCCGGCCTTCGAGCTTGGGCATCTGTTCGACGACGCCGATATCCGCCAAATCTTGTTGGATCCGTTCCAACTGGCGTAGCCCAAGCTCTTGGTGGGCCATCTCCCGTCCGCGGAACCGCAAGGTCACCTTGGCTTTGTCCCCGTCGGTCAAAAAACGGCGCAAATTGCGCAATTTGATTTGGTAGTCGTTTTCGTCGGTACCCGGACGGATTTTGATCTCTTTGACCTGGATCTGTTTTTGTTTGGCGCGCGCTTCCTGCGCCTTTTTCTGTTCCTGGTACTTGTACTTCCCGTAATCCATGATCTTGCAGACCGGCGGATTGGCCATTGGCGCGATCTCCACCAGATCCAACCCCGCTTCGTCCGCTGCAGCAAACGCTTCGCGCAACGAAACGATCCCGACCTGCTGCCCATCCGGGCCGATCAATCGTACCTGCGGCGCGTCGATCTCGTCATTGACGCGCACCTTCTTTTCCTGAGCGATGGCTGTCTTCTCCCTATGAAAACCTCAACATTCGGTGCTGCGACTGGCTATCCGTTCCTGGGCGCGCGCTAGGAACGCCGCCACCGGCATCGCTCCGAGGTCGACACCGCCGCGGGCCCGCACCGCAACCTGACCACTGGCTGCTTCTTGGTCCCCCACTACCAACAGGTAAGGGACCTTTTGCAGACTGTGCTCGCGAATTTTATAGGTAATTTTTTCATTGCGCAAATCGGTTTCGCACCAAAGCCCTGCAGCACGCAGCTGCTTCTGCACCGAGACGGCGTAGTCGGCATGCCGTTCGCTGATCGGCAACACCACCGCTTGCACGGGGGCGAGCCAGAGCGGCAACGCCCCGGCATGGTGTTCGATGAGAATTCCCAGGAAGCGCTCGAGCGAACCAAAGAGCGCCCGGTGCAGCATCACCGGACGGCGACGCGAATTGTCTTCGGCGACGTACTCGATATCGAAGCGCTCCGGCAGGTTCATATCGACCTGTAGCGTCCCACACTGCCAGTCCCGACCGATCGCATCGCGCAGGACAAACTCGAGCTTGGGTCCGTAGAACGCCCCTTCGCCTGGGAAGAGCTCGTATTCCAGTCCGAGCCCGGTCACCGCGTCGGCAAGCGCCGCTTCGAGTTGATCCCAGACCGCATCGCTGCCGATCCGGTTTTCCGGGCGTGTCGAGAGCTTGATGCGCACCTGCTCGAATCCGAATTCACGATAAATGTCGAGGATCAACCGCACGACTTCGGCACATTCGGCCGTCATCTGCTCCGGCGTACAGAAGATATGCGCGTCGTCCTGCGTAAAGTGGCGCACCCGCAATAGGCCGTGCAACGCCCCCGAAGGTTCGTACCGATGCACCTTGCCGAACTCGGCGACGCGAAGCGGCAAATCCCGATAGCTGTGCAACCCATGTTTGTACCAGGTGCACGCACCGGGGCAGTTCATCGGTTTCAATGCAAAGACCCGCTCGTCTTCGGTTTGGGTCACGAACATGTGATCGTGGTAGTTCTGCCAATGGCCAGAACGTTCCCACAGCGAACGGTCCATCACGTCCGGCGTGTTGATCTCGATATAGCCCGCTTCGAGCTGCCGCTCGCGCATATAGCTGATGAGCTTCTGGAAGATGCGCCACCCTTTCGGATGCCAGAAGACCGAGCCGGGCGCCACGTCCTCGAAATGGAAGAGGTCGAGCTGAACCCCCAAGCGGCGATGATCGCGCTTCTCTGCCTCTTCCAATTGTTTGAGGTACGCATTGAGCGCTTTTTTGTCGGGCCACGCCGTTCCGTAGATGCGCTGCAACTGTTCGTTGCGTGCATCGCCACGCCAATACGCTCCAGCTACCTTGGTCAATTTGAACGCTTTGAGTTTTCCGGTATCGGGAACGTGCGGCCCGCGACACAAATCGATGAAATTGCCTTGCCGGTAGAGGGAGATGGTCTCCCCTTCCGGGATCGACGCGATGATTTCCGCCTTGTAGTATTCGCCTTGATCACGGAAAAAACGAATCGCCTCGTCTCGATCCCACTCTTCGCGCACCACAGGGATCTGTTGCGCCGCGAGCGCCTTCATCCGCTCCTCGATGCGTTCCAGATCCTCGGGCGTAAATGGGCGCGGAAAGGCAAAGTCGTAATAGAACCCGTTCTCGATCACGGGGCCGATGGTCACCTGCGCTTCCGGGTAGAGCTCCTTCACGGCGTGCGCCAATAGGTGCGCGGTCGAATGGCGGATTACCTCCAGCCCTTCCGGGTCGCGCTCGGTGACGATCGCGACGTTGGCATCTTCGGTGATCGGATAGGTCAGATCGACCAAACGGCCATTGACCTTCGCGGCCACCGCGGCTTTTGCCAACCCCGGACCGATCGCCTCTGCGACTTGAAGCGGGGTGACAACCCCTTCGAACGCTTTCACCGAGCCATCCGGCAAAGTCACTGCAACCATCGTACCCCCCAAACAAAAAATGCGGCCCATGGGCCGCATTTCATCGAATCCTGGTAGGCGCGATTGGACTCGAACCAACGACCCCCACCATGTCAAGGTGGTGCTCTAACCAACTGAGCTACGCGCCTGTGGAGTGCGAATTATACGAAGTTCTGCGCCGCAAGGCAATACCTTCTGAACAAAAAGTGCGATTGCCGGATGCACTCGCGATTCACCCGCTTTTGCGCTATATTGGAATGGATCCCACTATGTGACGCGAAGGAGCAGACAATGGACCCCAAACAACTGGCGCGACGTGAGATCACCTTGCCATCGGGCAAACGGTTTCGCATTTTCGACCTTTCCGCACTGGAAAAAGCGGGCATCGGCCCGATCAGCCAACTGCCCGTCTCGATCCGCGTGGTTCTGGAAGCACTGGTGCGCCATTGCGACGGCATGCGTGTCACCCCAGAACAGGTCACGGCGCTCGCCAATTGGCAACCCAACGCCGAACGCACAAGCGAGATCCCATTCGTCGTCGCACGGGTCGTCTTACAAGATTTCACCGGCGTACCGCTTCTGTGCGATTTGGCCGCGATGCGCAGCGCCGCAGCTCGGTTACAGAAATCGCCCCAAGCGATCGAACCGATCGTGCCGGTCGACCTGGTCGTCGACCATTCGGTACAAGTCGATACCTTCGGTAGCCCCGCTGCGCTGCGTAAAAACATGGAGCTGGAATTCGCGCGCAACCGTGAGCGCTACCAGTTCATCAAGTGGGGCATGCAAGCGTTCGACACGTTCGGCGTTGTCCCACCCGGCATCGGGATCGTCCACCAGGTCAATCTGGAGTATCTGTTCCGCGGCGTGCGCCGGGGTCAAGACACGGATGGCACCCCCACGCTCTTTCCCGATACGCTGGTGGGAACCGACAGCCACACGACGATGATCAACGGGGTCGGCGTCGTGGGTTGGGGTGTCGGTGGCATCGAAGCGGAAGCGGCGATGCTCGGGCAACCGGTCTATTTCCTCACCCCCGACGTGATCGGTGTCGAACTCACGGGGCAGTTGCCCGAAGGGGTCACCGCAACCGATTTGGTGCTCACGATCACCGAGATGCTGCGCCGGGAAAAGGTGGTCGGCAAATTCGTCGAATTTTTCGGCGATGGGGCAGCCACGCTCTCGGTTCCCGACCGGGCGACCATCGCCAATATGGCACCCGAATACGGCGCAACGATGGGGTACTTCCCCGTCGACGACAAGACGGTCGAATACCTGGCGCGCACCGGGCGCACCGCCGAGGAGGTCGAAGCGTTCGCCGAATATTTCAAAGCGCAAGGGCTCTTCGGCATGCCACGTGCGGGCGAAATCGCCTATACCCGCACACTCCAGCTCGACTTGCGCACGGTCGAGCCGTCGCTTGCCGGTCCAAAACGGCCGCAAGACCGGATCGCGCTCAAGGCGATGAAAGCGCAGTTCGAATCGCTCCTTGCGGCGCCCCGCGAGCAAAACGGGTATGGCCTCGACGCGCAAGCGCGCGCCAAACGGGTTCCGGTGACGCTGCCGCTCGCGCATGCGGGACGACTCGAAGGCGACGCCCCGAGCGACAAAACCCTTGAAACCACGGTCGGTCACGGGGATGTGCTGATCGCCGCGATCACCTCCTGCACCAACACCAGCAACCCCGCCGTTTTGATCGCTGCGGGCCTGGTCGCGAAGAAAGCAGTCGAACGGGGCTTGACCGTGTCGCCCAAGGTCAAAACGTCGCTTGCGCCCGGATCGCGTGTCGTCACCGAATACCTGGAGAAAGCGGGACTTCTGGCGCCGCTTGCGCAACTTGGGTTCGCGGTGGTGGGTTACGGTTGCACCACCTGTATCGGGAACGCAGGAGACTTGGCCCCGGAACTCAACGAAGCGATCCAGAAAGAAAACTTGGTGGTCGCTGCGGTGCTCTCTGGCAACCGCAATTTCGAAGCGCGCATCCACCCCAACATTCGGGCCAACTTCCTGGCTTCACCGCCCCTCGTGGTTGCGTTTGCGCTTGCCGGGCGCGTCGACATCGACCTCACCAGCGAGCCGATTGGCACGGATCGCGCCGGGCAACCGGTCTTTCTGCGCGACCTCTGGCCGACGAGCGAAGAGATCCACGCAGCGCTTCCCTTCGCGCTCGACCCCGAGGTCTTCCAACGCCTCTACCAAGATTTCACCGCGCACCACGACCTCTGGAACGCCGTCGAAGCGGCGAGCGGCGACGTCTACGACTGGCCACCATCGACCTACATTGCCGAACCGCCGTTCTTCAGTAATTTCTCCCTCACCCCGGCGCCGGTGCCTCCGATCACGAACGCTCGGGCGCTGCTCCTCTTGGGCGATTCGGTCACGACCGACCACATCTCACCCGCTGGGTCGATCCCCGAGTCGTCTCCGGCCGGGCAGTGGCTCCTTGCGCACGGCGTCCCGAAAGCGGAGTTCAACAGCTACGGCGCGCGGCGCGGTCATCATGAGGTGATGATCCGTGGCACCTTTGCCAACGTTCGCATCAAGAACTTGATGATCCCGCCTCGCCCGGACGGAAGCCGCGTCGAAGGGGGGTACACCCTCCTGAACGGTGAAATCGTCCCCGTTTACGACGCTGCGATGCATTACCAGCGCCAAGGGATCCCTACCCTGGTTTTCGCGGGCGAAGAGTACGGCACCGGCTCGTCGCGCGACTGGGCAGCCAAAGGAACTGCGCTCCTTGGGGTACGCGCGGTGGTGGCGCGCAGTTTCGAACGGATCCATCGTGCCAACCTCGTCGGAATGGGCGTCTTGCCGCTACAGTTCCTCGGTGACGACTCTTGGGAAAAACTGGAGATTACCGGCGACGAAACCTTCACGATCGAAGGCATGGAGACGATTTCGCCGCAGCAACAGCTGACTCTGACGATCACCCGCGCAAACGGCGAGGTGGTCCGCGTACCGGTACGCTCGCGGATCGACACCGCGATCGAGGTCGAGTACTATCGCCACGGCGGGATTCTTCCCTACGTGCTGCGGCAAATCCTCGCAAAGGTCTAATAGATGGCGCGCGTCGGTTTACCGGTCTGGCGCGCCCTTTTTTGGGGCGCGCTCATCGCGGTTTTCGGTCTGGCACTCCTGCCGCTTGCCGAACTCCCTCCGCTTGCCTTTTCGCTCTCAGATGAAGCCCAACATGCGCTTGTCTTCACCGCACTTTGGTGTCTGGGCGCGACGGCGTACCCCGACACTCGGGGGCTGCTTGCAGTGGCGCTTTTGGGGTACGGCGGCGCGATCGAAACGGCACAAGCGCTGACCCCCACGCGCCAAGCGGAGTGGGCCGACTGGCTCGCCGACGCAATCGGCATCGCATTGGGGTGGTGGGCGATGTCCTGGGCGGTCAGGCTGCGGCAGGCGGTTCCGTAGGCGGTTCGGTTGGCGCGCCATCGGGGTCGTTTGCGGGCGCTATCGGCAATTCCGGTAGCGGCGGCAACCCCACCTGGGCACGCAATTCGTTGCATTTGGGATTTGGACGCCCGTCTTCGAGATAGACTGGAAATTCGCGACAGGGCGACGGGCGCTGGGAATAGATCGCACACCGCACCGCTTGCCCGACCGTTCCGGTAAGCGCAATGCAGCGTCGCGTTTTCCCGTTCGTCCCTTTCATGCAACGCAGCCACGGATTGAGCGGTTCGGTGAGCGACGCGGGAACCCAGCCGCTCGGCGCGTCGTCCGCCTCTGCCCAGTAGAAAGAGATGCGAAAATGGGTACAACAGACACCGCAGTGCATGCAGGGATTGTTGGCGTCCGTGGCAAATTCGAGAATCGGGGTGCTCATGGTTCCTTGCTCATCGTCGTCAAAGGGGGTAATCCGTGACGGCGGCGCGCACGGGCACACGCCTCGTCGCCGATGCCAAGCGGCGCCAGCGGCGCGAATTCCCGACACGGCGACGGACGGTGCTCGTACACGGCACACCGCACCGCGGTGCCAATTTCGCCGATGAGCGCAGCGCACCGCGGTGGCGCCGCATCAGTACCGCGCATCCGGACGAGCCGCTTCGTCACCGGCACGATCCATTCGCTCAGTGTTGCCGCTTCGCTCACGTGAAAATCGACACGAAACGCGGCGCAGCACGCACCACACCGCGTACAGGCATTCTGGCCCTCGGCTTGTTTGCGCCCGGGCAATGACTTCTTTGCCGTCATCATGCGTTCCGGGGTTCCGTTGCTCCGGGTTGGCCACGCACGGGGTCTGGCGACCACCTTGTGAGATCGGCCGTAACCCGGTAGAGCGTTTGCCCCGAATCGTGGTATTTGCGCTCGAATGGGGTCATCGGCTCACCATCTGGCACCCATACGCTTTTCTGCGCCGCGATACTGCTACGCGCGAACGCGACGACCAGTTCTTCGGCGAAAATCGCCCAGTTGGTTCGGCATTCGAAGCGCCCGCCAAGTGTGAGCACCGTTGGCCAAACAGGGTGGGCATACCAGCGACGTTTCAAATGACCGATCTTGGGCCACGGGTTGGGATAGAGCCACCAATGCGCCGCGACGCGAACGCCGTGCGCCGCCAACAAGCGCCAGAAGTCGATCACGTCGGCACGCAAAAAGAGGAGATTCTCTGGCCAGAGCGCGGGTGGCAACGGTTTGCGGCGCATGAGGCGCACCTCTGATTGGTCGATGCCGACCACCAGCGCCTTCGGGTGCGATTGCGCAAGGCGCAGCGTCGACCACCCAACCCCACACCCCGAATCGAGGATCACCGGTTGCGCCCCGTCCCAACGGGCGCAAAACTGCTCGAAAGCCGCTTGGTTGTAGGGCGCAATGGGCTTTCGGAACGGGGATGCGAGATGGCGATCGACCACCGCCACCAGGTGCTCATGAACCCCCTGTTGGGCGCTCTGTGGAATACGTGATGTGCCATAACTCATGGGGCGCGATTTTATTGCTTTTTTTCCGTTTTTTGGTGATAATTCCGGTTTTCCATCATCAAACGGCGGCCACAATCGCCGTCGGCCTATTGCGAGGTAACCCCATGAAAGAAGGTATCCACCCTGACTATCACGAAGTCACCGTCACCTGCTCGTGCGGCAACACCTTTGTCACCCGTTCCACATACGGGAAACCCACGCTGCACGTCGAAGTCTGTTCGAACTGCCACCCGTTCTACACCGGCAAACAGAAGATCGTCGACACCGCCGGGCGCGTTGAACGGTTCCGTCAGAAATACGGGCAAATGGCACGGTAACCGTTTTTTCTGCACGTCACACGCTGGGCAGCTCCGCTTCGGCTGCCCAGTTGCTTTCTCCACCCATGTTTTTCGACCCGCCCCCATATCGCGAACCTGCGCTCTGGGTGCGGCACCTTTTCGGCACCGCCGGCATCGTCCTGCTGATCACGGTCTATCTGCTCTTGGGCCAATTCCATGCCCCTTGGCTCGGAGAAGATCTGCGCCATTTTCTCCCTACATGGATGGTATTCCAAGGGCAGATCGTCCCAGCGTCCCTTTCCCATCCTGATCTGACCCCTTGGGGTCCGCTCTACGCCTGGAGCGCCGCGATACTGGGCAGTGTCGCCCAAGCACTTGGCTTGCCGTTCCATGACGGCAGCCGTCTGGCCACGCCGCTGTGGTTGGCACTTCAGACCGGATTACTCGCGAACGCCGTGAAACGGCTACAAGGCAAATCCGGCGCAATCGTCGCCGCGATCGCAGCACTTTCGCCTTTGGGTTGGTTGGTTTTCGCCCACGTCCACACGAGCGTTGCCGCAGCGAGCGCCTCCGTCGCTGTGCTCCTTTGGGCTACTACCGTATGCGCACCACGGCGCGACCGTTTGACGGGTTGGGCCGTCGGCACACTCTTGCTTTTTTGGAGCAGTGGACTGCCTGGTGTCGTCTTGGCGCTCGGCGCACTGCCGCTGGCGTACTCGCGCGGCACCACCGAACAGCGCGAGGCATGGACTTTCCTTTTCGCTCCACCCGACGCAGCACCGAGCCACACCGCGCCACGTTCCGCTCCCTTGGGGGCGCTGTTTCGCTTCTGGACGGGTGCCGCACTCCTTGCTGGAATCGCCACCGTTGGAATCTTCCTTTGGAACCCTTCGGTTCAGGCGTGGGCACGAACCACGCTGCAGTCATTTTCCACTACCCCAGAATTTGAGGGACTGTTCAGCCGAGGCGGGTGGACGCTATGGCCCTTGTGGCTGGTAGCGTTTTGGCCCATTCGCTGCTACGAATTGTGGCGCGTCCCCAAAATTCGTCCAGTCTTCCTTTGGCTCCTCTGGATGATTGCGGTGACGCTCACCTGCTTTCCGGTGGGCGAAAGCACGTTGCTGATTTTGTCTCCGCCGCTGGCGTACGTGGCCACGTTGCGCCTGCTGCGCTTTGGACCGAGTACCACCGCCGCGTTCGCGTGGTTCACGCTCACGATGACCGTCGTGCTCGTTGTACTGGTTGCAGCGATGCTCAGCGCCCAGCTCTTCTCTTGGCCTCCTGGGTTGGCGCGCCACATCGCCCGTGCCACGCCCGAATTCGCTCTGGACGCGGCGCCAATTCGTCTGGCCACCGCCGCATTCGGACTGCTCCTTTGGGCCGTACTCGTCTGGCGACTCCCGCGCCAGGCCGTGCGCGCCGCAGCGCATTGGCTGTTGAGCGTCGTGCTCCTCTGGTGGCTCACCGTTTCGCTTCTCTATCCCTGGCTCGACGCCGCCCGCAATCTCGTACCAGCCGTGCGCACGCTATGGCACAACCCCGTGGTGGCCGCGCACCGCTGTCTGGCGCCCGGCCCGCGCATGGGCGCCGATCTCGTCGCCGCACTCCAATACACGGCTCCACCCACGGCAACGGTTGCACCAGATTGTCCGTTGGTCGCCCTTCGCTTGCGGGTTCGGGAACACACCCCGCAGGCGTTGGCCGAATGGCGGCGGTGGGTGCTCGCGGATGCGACGCGCGGTCGCGGTAAACTCGCCGAATGGTGGGTGGTGGTGCCGCGCGGCGCCCCGCCCTTGGCCACCCTGAGTGATCAATAAAAGAAGGAGAAGCGCACCATGGCGACACAACGCGCGCAAGCATTACCGTTCGCTTTGGGTTGGCAACCCATAGAACAGACCGCGGCGCACGGCACGTTGCGCGAACACGCGACCCGCTGGCGTGCATTTCCGATCCGCGAGCAACTCCAACACGACCGGCAGCGCGTCTCGGCGTTGACCTGGCACGTCGGCGACTGGCATCTCGACCTCAGTAAGCAGGCATGGGATGTCTCTGTCTTGCAGGCATTACTGGACCTCACACACGCCACCGCGCTTCCCCAAGCGATCGCGGCACTCTTTGCGGGGGAGCCTGTGAACCTCACCGAACGGCGCGCCGCATTGCACATGGCGTACCGGGGAAGCGCGCAACCCCCAGCCGCGCAGCGCGACCGTTTTGTCAGCGAGGAAACGCGCCTTGCTGCTTTCGTTGCGACGTACCGTAGTGGTGCGCTCGAAGGGTTCAGCGGCGCCCCCCTCGACACCGTGGTCAATATCGGCATCGGTGGCTCCGACCTTGGGCCGCGCCTCGTCTGCGAGGCGTTCGCCCATTGGGGCATCGCGCGCCACGGCACGGTCCGCTTCGTCGCGAACCTCGACCCGAGCGATTTCGTAACGACCACTGCGGAGCTCGATCCGGCGCGTACGCTCTTTCTCGTCACCTCGAAGAGCTTTTCCACGGCGGAGACCTTGTCGAACACGCGTCTGGCGCGATTGTGGCTCGCGCGCCATTTCGGCGTCACGCCGGACGATCCGCGTCTCAACGGCCACTTCGTCGCGGTGACGAACGCGGTCGAGAAGGCCGAAGCACACGGGTTCGATTCCAACCGGATTTTTTGGCTCCCCGAATGGGTCGGCGGGCGCTACTCACTCTGGTCGGCGGTGGGGTTACCGATCGCGCTGGCGTACGGGTGGGAAACTTTTGCGGCGCTGCGCTCGGGCGCAGCCGAGATCGACCGCCATTTTCAGAGTGCGCCGCTCGAGGCGAACGTACCGGTGCTCCTCGGGCTCCTGAGCGTCTGGCTCGCCACCTACCTGGCGCAGCAACAGATGGCCATGCTCCCCTACGCCCACGGGCTGCAACTGCTCCCAGCCTGGTACCAACAACTCGAAATGGAGAGCAACGGCAAACGGGTGCGTTTCGACGGTTCCACCGCACCCTATCCCACCGCGATGGCCGTCTGGGGAATGGCCGGCACACTGGGCCAGCACGCTTTCCATCAGTGGTTCTACCAGGGAACGCAACCCATTCCTATCGAGTTCGTCGCGTTTGCACCCGAACCTGCTGCAGCAGACGACGATCCGTTGCTCCGTGCCCGAGCCGATGCCGAAGCGGCGCTGGCAGCCAACGCGGTTGCGCAAGCCGAAGCGCTGCTGCTCGGCCGCAGCGAAGCCGAAGCGTTCGCGCACCTCTGCGCTCAGGGGCACTCTGAAGCTGACGCGCGTGCGCTTGCGCCCTTTCTGGCGATCTCGGGTAACCGCCCCAGCTCCTTTCTACTGGCGTCCCGCCAGAGACCCGAGACGCTCGGGCAGCTGCTCGCGCTCTATGAGCACGCGACCTTCGTGCGCGGTTGGCTTTGGGGCGTCAACCCGTTCGATCAGTTCGGCGTCGAATTGGGCAAACAGATGGCGCGCCAAATCGAAACACGGTGCGACGCGCCACACGATCCTTCGACCGCTCAGCTCCTCGCCTGGCTGAAAAAGGCCGCGCGATAGCGACGCAACTCCTCGATCGACTCCATGATGTCGGCCAGCGCCGTGTGCGCACTCTCTTTCTCGTACCCTTCGAGCACTTCTGGCGCCCACCGTTTGGCCAACTCTTTGATCGTAGAGACATCGAGGTTGCGGTAGTGGAAATAGTGCTCCGCTTTCGGCATGTAGCGGTAGAGAAAGCGGCGGTCTTGGCAGATCGAGTTGCCGCACATCGGGCTTTGTCGCGGTTGAACATACTGCGCCATGAACGCAACGAGCTGCGCTTCGGCTTCTGCTTCGGTGACGGTAGAAGCGCGCACCCGTTCGATCAGCCCTGAGGCGCCGTGGGTCTTCTGGCACCACGCATCCATCGCGGCCAACACCGCGTCGGACTGATGCACCGCGATTGGCTCCAAAACGCCCACGACGTTCAAATCGTTGTCGGTGGCCACCAGCGCCACTTCCAATATCCGGTCTGTGTCGGGATCGAGCCCTGTCATCTCCATGTCGATCCAGATGAGATAGGGACTCACCGTTTCTTGCTTACCCATCCTGTATCCTTTCTTGCTGTCCTACAGGCGACACGCTAAGATAAAATCATCGCCCACCCAGAGGAGTTCCCATGAAGAACCGTTTCGCTGCCGCGTGCGCCATTGCCATGAGCGTTCTGGGGAGTTTCGCCACCGTCCCCGCAGCGTTCGCCAACCCTTTCCCGGATGCCGATCTCGAACAAGGAAAAGCTTACCATGAGAAACTGTGCGTCGCGTGCCACACCCGGCGTTTTGGCGGCGCCGAAGGCTCTGGCGCCTATCTGCGCGACAATCGCCGCGTGCATCGGCCAGAGGCGCTCACCCAAATGCTGACCGCCTGTACCACCAACCTGGGCCTTGATCTCTTTCCCGAGGACGAATACCACATCGCCGGGTACCTCAACCAACGTTTCTACCGTTTCGGTCTTGAATGACACCGCCCAAGCATCCAACGCCCCCGCTGGAATCGGGGCTCGTCGTGGCGGCGCACGGCCGCCATTTTTGCCTCCAAGAAACGCCCAATTTCACCGCGCCACTCATTCACGCACTGACCCGAGGAAAACGCAACGACTACGCGTGCGGCGACCGCGTCGCGTTTCGCCGCATCGCTGCCGACGAGGCCGTGATCGAAGGACTCGAGCCGCGCACGACGCTCCTTTATCGCGCCGATACGGTACGGGAAAAGCTCATCGCCGCGAACGTCGATCTGACAGTGATCGTGACCGCACCCCAACCGCGCTTTTCTCCCGAAGTGCTCACCCGCTGTCTGGTGGCCGCCGAATCGCAAGGGATCGACGCCCTCATCGTACTCAACAAATGGGACCTGCCGGAGCGCGACGACGCCCTGGCGCGACTCATGCCGTTCGCGCGGGCCGGTTATCCGGTGATTACCTTGACCGCGCACGAATCGGTCGCTCCCCTTGCCGAACGTTTGACAGCACGCCATTCGGTGCTGGTTGGGCAATCGGGCATGGGCAAATCGACGATCGTGAACGCCCTGGTGCCCGAAGCGCAGGCGCGAACTGGGGCAATTTCCCGCGCTTTGAATTCCGGTCGCCACACCACCACCTTTACCCGCCTCTATCCGCTGCGCGACGGCTGGATCATCGACAGCCCAGGGTTACAGCGCTTTGGGTTGGCGCACGTTGCGGAAACGGCGCTCGCTACCTATTTCCCGGAATTTCGGCCCTTCCTGGGGCAATGCCGCTTTCGCGACTGCACGCACGACGAAAAAACGCCCGGCTGCGCGATCGCCGCGGCGGTAGCCGACGGAGCGATCGCTGCCGAGCGTTGGCAGCACTATCGAACGATCCGGTTGGAACTCAGAGCCGTTCGAAAATGGCGGTAATCCCTTGCCCACCACCGATACACATCGTCACCAGTCCATAGCGCCCCTGGATGCGATGGAGCTCATAGATGAGTTTGGTGGCGAGAATCGCGCCGGTCGCCCCCACCGGGTGACCCAACGCGATCGCGCCGCCATTCGGGTTGGTCTTCTCAGGGTCGAAGCCACACTGCTTGAGCACGGTCAGCGCCTGCACCGCGAACGCTTCGTTCGACTCGATCACGTCGATGTCGTCGAGCGTCAATCCCGCCTTCTTCAGCGCCACTTGGGTCGCCGGAATGGGGCCCTCCCCCATCACGTCGTTCGGCACCCCGGCCACCGCATAGGCGACAAGCCGAGCAAGCGGTTTGGCGCCCGCTTTCTCTGCCTGTTTGGCATCGGCCAACACCAGGAACGACGCCGCGTCGTTGATCCCAGAGGCGTTCCCAGCGGTCACCGTCCCGTCCTTCTTGAACACGGGCTTGAGTTTCGCCAAGCTTTCCATCGTCGTGTTCGGTTTGGGATGTTCGTCGGTATCGAAGACGATCTCCCCTTTGCGGCTCTTGATCGTCACCGGGACGATCTGATCCTTGAAGCGCCCTTCGGCGATCGCGCGGGCCGCGCGCCGTTGCGATTCGAGCGCAAACGCATCCTGCTCTTCGCGAGTGATGCCCCACTTCGCCGCAAGGTTTTCTGCGGTCACACCCATATGCCCCACGCCGAACGGGTCGGTGAGCACTGCCACCATCGCATCGATCGCTTGCGTGTCGCCCATCCGGGCGCCGTTCCGCAGCGCTGGCAACAGATACGCGCCGCGCGACATCACTTCGACCCCGCCGCCGATCGCCAGATCGACGTCACCCAGCAAGATCTGTTGCGCCGAGGTAACGATCGCTTGCAACCCGGAACCGCACAAACGGTTCACCTGCATCGCCACCGAATTCATCGAACAACCCGCTTGAATCGACGCAACCCGCGGCGTGTAGGCGTAGCGCGATTCGGTGGGAATGCAGTTGCCCACCGTGATGTACTCGATCGTCTGCGGATCGACCTGCGCGCGTTCGATCGCCGCTTTCATCACGATCCCGCCAAGGTCGGCTGGCTCCATCACCGAAAGCGTCCCACCGAACGTCCCAATCGCCGAACGTACCGCACTCAAAACCACGACTTCACGTGCCATTTTTCCCTCCCTGGGTCAAAAGATAGGGCCAATTTACCACGAAATGATCGGATCGGTCGACGACGGCTGCGCGCCGCCCTGCGTTGGCTCGAGCGCGTCAGGAACCGGCTCCTTCTCTGCAGTGTCCGGCACGAGCTTCTTTGGGTCGCCCCCGACGCGCTCGGTGACCGTTTGCGCCGCACGACGCACCGCTTGCGCCATCGGTCCATCCCAATCCGGATCGAAACTGTCCTCCGGCCCCAGCACCGTGAGCGCCAAAGCCAAATGGCCGTTGTGGTCGAACACCGGAGCGGAAAAGGCGTTGATACCGGGAATCGGCTGCCCGACTACCCGCGCCATCGCGTGGCGCCGGACCTCTGCTACCTGCTCCTCGACGAAACGGCGCGAAATGCGCAAACGCTGACTGCCCACCGCGAGCCGCTGCAACTCGCGTTCGATCAGCGGTTCGATGAGTCGTGGCGGCAAATACGCAGCGAATACCCGCCCCGTTGCGGTGGTCAAGAGCCCCATCACCGTACCGGGGCGCATATTGACGTGGATCGCGCGTTGGCACTCTTCGACATCGACGACCGTCGCTCCCAGGTTCCCCCACACCGCGATCGCGACGTTTTGCCCCACTTCGTCGGCAAGCTGCGCCGCCACTTCGTTGGCGACCCGTACCGGATTGAGCGCGTGCAACGCCGCTAGGCCCATGCGCAACGCAAACGCGCCCAACTTGTAGCGGCCGGTCAACGGGTCTTGCTCGACCAACCCCAACTTCCCAAAGCTGACCAGATAGGGGTGCGCTTTCGCCGGCGTCATTCCTGCTGCGGCCGCCAGCTCTTTCAACATCATCGGCACGCCCGCATCGGCAAGCGCTCGCAGCAGTTGCCCACCCACTTCAACCGATTGAATGCCCCGCCGTTCTCCTGACATGGTCACCTCGACGTTCGTTGCGGCGATAATTCGATAATAACAAATCTATTGACAATAGTTGAATCGCGCGCTAAGCTCTTTGCCATCATATGCGTGAAAGGAACGAATCATGACACAAAAAGCCTTTGCCTCCGTTGCCGATCTGGAAGAGAAAGCGGTCTCGTTCGTGCAACTCTCGGAACACGCCTGGGCCTTCACTGCGGAAGGGGACCCCAACACCGGCGTGGTGATCGGTGACGACGCCGTGATGATCATCGACGCCACCGCAACCCCCGTGATGGCGCAGCAGGTGATCGGCAAGGTGCGCGAAGTGACCAATAAGCCCATCAAATACGTCACCCTCACCCACTACCACGCCGTTCGGGTCCTTGGCGCGTCGGGCTACAAAGGGGAAGGACTCGAGCAGATCATCGCCAGCTACCCCACCTACGAATTGATCTGCGAACGTGGGGAAGCCGACATGAAATCGGAGATCGGCCGCTTTCCGCGTCTCTTTCGTGCGGTCGACAGCATTCCCGGTCTCACCTGGCCCACGCTGACCTTCAAAGAGGAGATCACCCTGTGGATGGGCGATCTCGAAGTCCGCATTTGGCACCCCGGACGCGGCCACACCAAAGGCGACACGGTGGTCTGGCTCCCGCAAGAAAAAGTGCTCTTTGCCGGTGACCTGCTCGAAGCCGAGGCGGCGTGCTATACCGGCGACGCCTACCTCAGCGACTGGCCGGAGACCCTCGCGCGACTCGAAGCGCTGGGCGCGGAGAAAGTGATTCCGGGGCGCGGACCGGCGCTGACCACACCGGAATCGATCCGCAACGCCTTTGCCTATACGCACGATTTCGTCACCACGCTGTTCGATTCGGCGAAAGCGGCGGTGGCGCAAGGGCTCGACCTCAAAGGGGCGATGCGCATCGCCCGCGAACGGATGGACCCGAAATTCGGTCACGTCTTCATCTACGAACACTGCTTGCCGTTCGACGTCACGCGTGCGTACGACGAAGCGAGCGGCATTCGCGATCCCCGCATCTGGACCGCGGAACGCGACCAGGAGATGTGGCACGCCCTCCAAGAAGAAGCATAACTAACGCAGAGAGCAGAAGACCCAACCGCCTCCGCGCGCGCTGCATATCCTGACCCACCCAGAGGAGGTAATTCGTATGCTCAAAACGTACCAATATCCGAAATATCCCTTCGTCCGACCTGCCGAACTCGACCACCCCGAGCAGACGCGCCACGTCCCGGTGGTCGTCGTCGGTGCCGGGCCCGTGGGGATGTGTGCCGCGCTCGACCTGGCGCAAAAGGGGAAACCCGTGTTGCTCCTCGACGACGACGACACGGTTTCGATCGGTTCGCGCGGCGTCTGCTACGCCAAACGGGCGCTCGAAATCCTCGACCGCTTGGGCGTAGGCGAACGGGTCGTCCAAAAAGGGGTATCCTGGAACGTCGGTCGAACCTTCTACCGCAACGACGAAGTCTTTTCGTTCAACCTCGTCCCCGAACCCGACCACCACCGCCCCGGCATGGTCAACCTACAGCAATACTACTTGGAAGAGTACCTGGTCGACGCGTGTCGCGCCACCCCAGGGCTCGAGATGCGCTGGAAAAACAAGGTGATCGCGGTCACCCCGGGTGAGACAGTAGTCGCGTTGCGGGTCGAAACGCCGGAAGGGGCCTATTCGCTCACCTGTGATTGGCTGATCGTCGCCGACGGCGCAAGGAGCCCCATCCGCCACATGCTTGGCCTCGACATCGAAGGCAAGATCTTCATGGACCGGTTTTTGATCGCCGACGTGGTGATGAAGGCCGATTTCCCTGCTGAGCGCTGGTTCTGGTTCGACCCACCGTTTCATCCGGGCCAATCGGTCTTGCTGCACAAACAGGCCGACAACGTCTGGCGGATCGACTTTCAGCTCGGATGGGACGCCGACCCGGAACTGGAAAAACGTCCGGAACGGGTCATCCCCCGCATCCAGGCGATGCTGGGGGACGATCGCGAATTCGAACTCGAATGGGTGAGCGTCTACACCTTCCAATGCCGCCGGATGAACCGCTTCAACCATGGGCGCGTCCTCTTCGTCGGCGATGCGGCGCACCAGGTCTCCCCGTTTGGTGCCCGTGGCGCGAACTCCGGAATCCAGGATACCGACAACCTCATCTGGAAACTCAACCTGGTGCTGGAAGGGAAAGCCCCGGCGACGCTGCTGGATACCTACAGCGAAGAGCGCTGCTACGCGGCGGACGAAAACATCATGAATTCGACGCGCAGCACCGACTTCATCACCCCAAAAGGCAACGCGAGCAAAACGCTGCGTAAAGCCGTTTTGACGCTTGCGCGGCACCACCCCTTTGCGCGCAAACTCGTGAACTCCGGCCGCCTCTCGGTCCCCAGCTTCTACGTCGACTCGTCGCTCAACACGCCGGACTGCGACGCGTTCAACGGCCGCATGGTGCCGGGCGCCCCGATGGACGATGCGCCCGTCACCACACCGGCCGGCACGCCGGGTTGGCTACTCAACCACATGGGCAACCGCTTCCAACTCCTCTATTACACCGAGGATGCCAGCACGATCGACCCCGCCACTGCAGCAACGCTCACCCGCTGGGCGATTGCGCCGGTGCCAATCGAACCCCTCGTGATCGCAACTCAGGGCACCGCGCCGGACAACATCGCAACCCTGCACGACGGCAAAGGGCGCGTTCGTGAGCGCTACGACCTCACCCCCGGCTCGGTCTATCTGCTGCGCCCGGATCAACACGTCGCGGCACGCTGGCGTACGCTCGACCCAGACGCGATCGACGCCGCGCTTGCCCGTGCCACCTATCGCGACCGTTGGGCGGACTGAACCCAAGCGCCGTTCGGAAAGGAGCCGATCATGTCACTCAACACCCAACCCAACTTCCACAACCCGGAAAAACACACTTTCTACGACTATTCCCCCGGTGACGACTTCTACGCGATGTTGATCGAAGCGCACCGTGACCTGAGCGACGAGCAAAGTGCGCTCCTCAACGCGCGGCTGGTACTGCTCCTGGCAAACCACATCGGGGATCTGCGCATCCTGGAAGAAGCGATCACCGCAGCAAAAGCCGACCTGTGACCACCCACCACCGAAGAGGAGACCCATCATGAGCCTCATCAAAAAGATCCACCACGTTGCGTATCGGTGCCACGACGCCTATGAGACGGCCAAATGGTACGAAAAGCACCTGGGGATGAAACTGATCCTGTCGATCGCCGAAGACGAGGTCCCGTCGACCAAAGAGCCAGACCCCTACATGCACATCTTTCTCGACGCCGGGAACGGCAACATTCTGGCGTTCTTCGAACTCCCCACCCGTCCGCCGATGGGGCGCGACCCCAACACCCCGGCGTGGACACAGCACATCGCGTTCGAAGTGGAATCGATGGACGTGCTTCTCGAAACCAAAGCGCGACTCGAAGCCGAAGGAATCGAAGTGGTCGGCCCCACCGACCACGCGCTCTTCCAGTCGATCTACTTTTTCGACCCCAACGGCCACCGCATTGAACTCGCTGCAAACACCCTTCGTCCCGGCATGCTCGAAGCACTGGACAAAGTGAAATGGGAGATGCTCGAAGCGTGGCGGCAGACGAAGCGGGCACCGCAACACGCCCGTTGGATGCACGACGGCCGTTACAAAACGATGTTCCCAGAAAGCCAATAAAGGAGAGAACCGCCGATGAAGTTGGCCACCCTCAAAGCGGGTGGCCGGGATGGCACGCTGGTCGTCGTTTCTCGCGACCTGACCCGCTGCCAACCGGTCCCCGAAATCGCTTCCACCCTACAAAAAGCGTTGGACGACTGGGCGAACGTCGCCCCGCAACTCGCCGCGGTCTATGAGGCCCTCAACGCAGGCGCTGCCCGCCACGCCCAACCGTTCGACCCGCGTGCCTGCGCCTCACCCCTACCCCGAGCGTACCAATGGGCGGACGGTTCCGCGTACCTCAACCACGTCGAATTGGTGCGCAAAGCGCGCGGCGCCGAAATGCCCCCCGCTTTTTACGACGACCCCCTGATGTACCAGGGTGGCTCGGACAGCTTCATCGCTCCGTGCGACCCCATCCGCGCCAAAGTGTCGTGGGGCATCGACTTCGAAGCGGAGGTCACCGTCGTCACCACCGACGTGCCGATGGGCATCGACCCCGTTGCCGCGCGCAACCACATCGCGCTGGTGATGCTGGTCAATGACGTCAGTCTTCGGAACCTGATCCCAAACGAACTCGCGAAAGGGTTTGGCTTTTTCCAATCGAAACCGGCAAGCAGCTTCTCACCGGTTGCGGTGACCCCGGACGAACTGGGTGACGCGTGGCGGGACGGCAAAGTCCATCTGCCGCTGCGGGTGAACCTCAACGGCAAGCCCTTCGGTTTTCCCAACGCCGGGGTCGACATGCAGTTCGATTTTGGCCGCCTGATCGCCCACGCGGCGACGACGCGCGAACTCGAAGCCGGTTCGATCATCGGTTCCGGCACCGTCTCGAACAAACAAGGGGGCCTCTACGGCTCGAAGGTCGAAAATGGCGGCGTCGGCTACTGCTGTATCGCCGAAGTACGCATGCTCGAAATCATCGAGACCGGTAAACCGCAAACCCCCTTCATGCAAGATGGCGACACCGTCACCATCTGGATGACCGACGACGCCGGAAACGACATCTTTGGCCGAATCGAAAACCGGGTCGAAGCGCTGCCGGAGGGGTGACGATGTACCGCCTCTACAGCTATTTTCGCAGCTCCGCCGCGTACCGTGTCCGCATCGCACTCGAACTCAAAGGGATTCCCTACGAAATCGTGCCGGTGAACCTCCTTCAGGGCGAACAAAAACGCGAAACCCACAAAGCGCGCCACCCTGCGGGGCTCGTCCCGGTACTGGAAGTGACCACAGCGGATGGCCATACGCAGCGGCTCACCCAATCGCTCGCGATCATCGAATACCTGGACGAAATTCATCCCACCCCTCCGCTGCTTCCCGCAGATCCGTTCGCACGCGCCCAGGTTCGCGCGCTGGCACAGCTCGTCGCGTGCGAAATCCACCCAGTCAACAACCTGCGGGTTCTCAACTACCTCACCGGAACGCTTGGGGTCGACGAAGCGAACAAATTGGCGTGGTATCGCCACTGGATCGCCGAAGGGCTCGCAGCGCTCGAAGCGATGGTCACCGCAGCCGAAAACCCGGGCGGCCCCTTTGCTTGGGGCGATTCCCCCACGCTGGCCGACTGTTGCATCGTGCCGCAACTCTTCAACGCGCGGCGGTTCGAATGCGATCTCACGCCCTATCCACGACTCACCGCAATCGAAGCGGCTTGCCAGAAACTCCCAGCGTTTCAGAAAGCAGCACCTGCGACGCAGCCCGACGCGCGATAATAAGAGATCCTTCGCGTTGCTGACCAAGCGCTCTACCGCGCTAAACGGTCCGGTCGCAACCGGGTCGAGATTGCGCAGCTGCCTGCGCCGCCCGTTCAATCGCCTTCGCTAGCGCTTGCAGCCCATCGGTGAGCGCCGCTGGTCCCGGTTGCAGGATGAGCGGCGATTTGATCTCGACGAGCTGCCCGCGCGCCACCGCGGGGATCGCGCCCCACCCCGGGCGCGCCGCCACCTGCTCCGGGCGAAACTTCTTGCCACACCACGAACCGATGATCAGGTCGGGCGCGGCACGCACCACCTCCGCCGGGTCGGCGATGATCCGGTCACGCGCCAACGGCGCCTGCGCACGCTCTGGAAAGAGTGGCTC
>Ga0207871_100170_pt1 | contig 38304 bp, 31 predicted proteins | sample Passage260A_FD_187371 | JGI IMG/M metagenome (GOLD analysis project Ga0207871, IMG submission 187371) | Cellulose adapted compost microbial communities from Newby Island Compost Facility, Milpitas, CA, USA - Passage2 60A (SPAdes) (version 2) ...
TCGTCCTGGAAGGGTACGCGAATGCGGCGACCTATCCGCCCGACGTCAGCCTCGCGGACCGGTTCCGCGAGGCGGAGCGCAAGGCGCGGGAAGCCGAAGCGGGCCTCTGGGGCGACGGGGCGGCGGAGGCGGCCGAATCCGCATCCGGCGGGGAGCCGGCGGACGGAGGCGGCGCAGCCGGCGCTTCGGACGTCGCGCGGTCGAATGCCTGTCCGTCGCCCGCCATCAAGGGCAACATCAACTCGCGAGGCGAGAAAATCTATCACGTCCCCGGCAGCCGCCATTACGACCGGACGATCGCGGAGGTCTGGTTCTGCACCGAGGAAGAGGCGGAAGCGGCGGGATTCCGCGCGCCGAAGAACGGTTGACGTCCGGCGGCGGACAGAGGGTCCCCTGCGGTCGGATGGCAGGGGACCCGTCTTGTGCAAAAACCCGGATATCCGGGCTTTTCCCGTTCGGGTTGTCCGCCCGCGGCAGCCCATGCCCCAACCGGGCAAGGCGACCCGTGCGGCAAACCCGGCAGCGGCATCCCGCATTGCGCCGGAGTTGCGGGCCGGATCGTGCGTTCCGGCGGAGGTTGCCGATTGCCCGGCGGGCATGGGCCAGCTTTTTCTTTTAAATTCGGCCGGCATAAAAAGAATGCCCCGCTCCCATACTGTTACCAAAACGTGTGAGGTGGGATGCGATGCATGCGGCCGGCGGTCCGCTGATAATCCAGGGCGATGATTGCGTGCTGCTGGATGCCCGTCATCCGGACGCCGGGGCGGCGCGCGAACAGTTGGCCCGCTTCGCCGAACCCGTGAAGCGGCCGGGGGATCTGCACACCTACCGGATCACGCCGCTCTCCGTCTGGAACGCGGTGGCATCCGGCCTTACGGCGGAAGAAATGGCGGATGTCCTGATCGCCTGGAGCCGATACGATGTGTCCGCGCGGTTGCTCGAGCGGATCGGCGTCTGGGCGGGGCGATACGGCAAAATCACGCTGGAAGCGGACGGAGACGGCGAAGAATCGCTGGTCCTGACGGTCGACGGCGGCATCGCCGAAGAACTTTGCGGGCTCGGCCTGCTGCCGGGTCGCGGCGAGCCGGCGGAGGACGGACGGGTCCGCTGGCGCGTGCCGGCCGGGCGCCGCGGAGAGCTCAAGCGGGAGCTGGCGAGGCAGGGGTATCCGGTGCTCGACCTTGCGGGGTACCGCCGGGGCGGACGGCTTGCGGTCGAACTCCGGACCGTGACGAGATCGGGCGCGCCCTTCCGCCTGCGCGACTATCAGGAGCGCGCAGTCGAGCTGTTCTGCGGGGAGGGGGGAAGCGGCGTCATCGTGCTGCCCTGCGGCGCGGGGAAGACCATCGTCGGCGTCGCGGCGCTCGCGAGGCTGCAATGCGAAGCGCTCATCCTGACTCCCGGTGTGACGGCGGCGCGGCAATGGCGGTCCGAGCTGCTCGACAAAACGACGCTGACGGAGCGCGACATCGGCGTGTACGCGGGCGAAGAACGCGAGGTGCGCCCGGTGACGATCGCGACCTATCCGATCCTGACCACGCGGAGTCCGAAATCGGAAGACTACCGCCACATGAGGCTGTTCGGCGAGCGGGACTGGGGACTCATCATCTATGACGAAGTGCATCTGCTTCCCGCGCCGGTGTTCCGCATGACGGCCGACCTGCAGGCGAGGCGGCGGCTGGGATTGACGGCGACCCTCGTCCGCGAAGACGGGCGGGAAGAGGACGTGTTCTCGCTGATCGGCCCGAAGCGGTTCGATCTGTTCTGGAAGACGCTGGAGACCAGGGGATGGATCGCCCGGGTGTCGTGCACGGAGATCCGCATCCCGCTCGATCCGTCCGCCGCCGCGGAGTACGCGTCCGCCGGCCCGCGGGCGCGCATCCGGATCGCGGCCGAGAATCCCGCGAAGCTGCGCGTCGTCCGGGAGCTTCTCGACCGCCATGCGGGGCAGCCGGTGCTGATCATCGGTCAGTATCTGCGCCAGCTGCGGCAGATGGCGGCCGCCTGGGGAGTGCCGCTGATCACGGGCGAGGTCGGCCATGAAGAGCGCGAGCGGCTGTACGCCCGCTTCCGCCGCGGCGAGGAACCGGTCCTGATTGTCTCGAAGGTGGCCAATCTCGCCGTCGACCTGCCGGACGCCGCCGTCGCCGTGCAGGTCTCGGGCAGCTTCGGCTCGCGCCAGGAGGAGGCGCAGCGGATCGGGCGCATCATGCGGCCGAAACCGGGGACGAACGAATGCTGGTTCTACACCGTCGTGACCGAGGGGACGAAGGAGGAGGAATACGCGCGCCGGCGTCAGCTTTTCCTGGCCGAACAGGGCTACAGCTACCGGATCGTGCGGCGGCCGGAGGCGGGCGCGGACGGAACGGAGGCGGCGAAATGCTGACGCGCGAATGGCTGCGGAGACTGCCGCCCGGGGCCGATGACCGGTTCGCCGCCGAGCCGCCCTGGAACGGGGGCGGGGAAGGCGGCTGCTGGGCCGAGCGCGCGGTCCGTCCGGAGGAGACGGCGAAGGCGGTCGCCGCCATGGGCCGCGGGACGGCCGACGCGCTGCGGGCGATCCTGATCCGGTTCGGTTCGCTGCCCTTCGAACCGGAGCAGTTCGAAGCGGCGGCCGGAGAGGCGGGCCTGTCATCCGGAAGGGCCGCGCGGGTGCTCGAACGGCTGCGCGCGGCCGGCATCGTGTTCACGGTGCGCAAAACCTGGGGAGACCGGCTTCATTTCGTCGCGTCCGACGCGATGGCCGCGTGGACGGCGGCGCTGCTTCCGGCGGATGTGCGTCCGCTCGCGGACGGCCGGAAATCCGCGCGTCCGCTGCAGGATTACCGGGAACCGTTCGGCCTGCAGCTCATGCAGATGCTCGCCGAATGGGCCAAACGGGGCGTTGTCATTCCGGCGGACGGCTCCGTTCCGGCCCAGGCGGCGGCCGCCGCCGCGGCCAGGCTGTCGTTCGGGCCGGAAGCGCTCGAGCCGTTTGCGGAACGCTTCGGCCCGAACGGCCGGCATACATCGCCGCTCAGGCTCGGGTTGGCCGCGGCGCTTCACCTCGGCCTGCTGGCGCCGACCGGCGGCCGGCTCGCCTGGCGCCGGGATGCGCTGGCCGCCTGGCTCGCGGAGGAGGCCGGACGCCGCGAACGGGATCTGCTCGCGTTCGTGACGGACCGTCTCGCAGCCAGCGACGCGCGCTTCATGCACGCCGGCGCGCTGCTCAGGTCCCTCGCGGGCGGCGCCTGGTATCCGGCCGAAGGCATCGATGCCTGGTTTGCGCGGCACGTTCCGGAAGCGGCGGCGCACTGGCGCGTCTGGGCCGGGCTGCTCGCCGAACTCGGCTGGATGCAGACCGGCGTCACGGCGGAGGGCAAGCCGGCCGTCCGCTGGCTGATCGACCCGCAGGATCCCGGGACGTCCGCCGGCGCGACGGAGCCGTCCGGGCGAATCCGCTTCATGCCCGGCGCGGAGCTCGCCGTGCCGCCCGATCTCGACCTGAGGCTCCGGTGGGAGCTGGAGCTCCTTGCAGACCGGACGCAGCCCGGGCCGATGGCGGGCATGCGCCTTTCGGCCGAATCGTACGTGCGCTGGATCGAGGACGGCCGCACGGCCGAAGAAGCGCTGGAGCTGCTGGAGGAGGCCGGAGGATGTGCCGTTCCGGATGATCTGGAGCGGCTGATCCGGGAATGGGACGGATCGGCCGGGCGGATCGCGTTCCGGGAAGCGCTGCTGCTCGTCTGCGACGACCGGGCCGTCGCGGACCGGGCCGCCGCGGAGCCGGCGGTGGCAGAGCGGCTGGGCGAACGGATCGGCGACCGGCATTTCCTGATCGACCGCCGGCATGCGGCGGAACTCCGCCGACTGCTCGCGAAGGCCGGCATTCCGGCGCGCTCCGGAATCGCCGGTTCGAACGCAGGAGAGCGGGAACCGTATCCGGCCGTGCGGAGGTCCGGCGCCGGCGACGGGACGGCGCCTTGCGCCGCGGGAGACGACGTCACGGCGATCGCCGCCGGGCTGCTGACCGGACTCCGGCTGGAGCGGTATGCGCCGGATCCGGAGATTCGGCCGTCCGCGGCGGATCCCGCGCTTCCCGCCGGGGACGGCCGGAGCGCGTTCCCGCCGCCGCCCGCGTCCGGCTTCGCGGAGCCGTTGCGCGCCGGAGCGGCCGAATCACGACGGGCCGAATCCGCATCCGGCGGCGCCGGGCGCAGGCGCGCGGCCCGGTCGGCCGAATCGTCCGCGCCGGACTCCGCCGACGGCGCCGTCGAACGTGCGGTCCGGCCGTCCGACCCCTCCCCGGATCCCGGCGCCATCGGAAGGAACCCGCGGCCCGCCGGTTCCGCCCCGCCGCCGGGCGGCGACGCGCGGATGCGGGCGATCCGCGCCTCCGGTCTGCCCGCGCATTGGTTCGGCACGCCGCGCCGCGTCCATCCGTCCACCCGGCGCGAAATGGTGCGGCGGGCAATCGAGATCGGCGCGGCCGTCCGGATCGTCCGCGGGGGAGCGGCGATGGACGTTTGGCCGGAGCGGCTGGAGGAGACGGACGACGGCTGGCGGTTTTTCGGCCGGCCCGCGGATGCCTCCGATCCGTCGGCCCGCGTCTCGCTGGATGGAAATTCGTGGTCCGAGATGGCGCTCGTTCTCCCCGAATGGATCGGCGAGAGGAAATAACCATTCGAATTTGCCCCCGTGGAATGGTATGATAGTGAACAGAGAACGGCTGTCACGGGGGTGAGGACAGTGGCCATGCAAATGCCGGCAGCCGGGGAGGCCGCGCGTCGCGACGGTCCGTCCGCCGGACCGCTGGACATGGCGGCGCTGCTGATCAAGGCCTACGAATTGGGCGACATGATCAATCAATCGGCCGATGCCGCCGATTATCTATATTGGAAGGCGCAGCTTGAGCGGGACGAGGAGGCGCAGGAGCTGATCCGGCGCTTCCGCAGGGCGAAGGAACGGTTCGAGGAATGCAGCCGGTTCGGCCGCTTTCACCCGGATTACGACGAGGCGAAGCGGGAAGCGGCCGAACTGAAGCGCCGGCTGGACGAGTGCCTGACGGTGCGCCGGTTCAAGGAAGCCGAAAAGGCCGTCGACGACATGCTGCACGAAATCGCCGTCTTGATCGCGCGGGCGGTGTCGGACGACATCAAGGTGCCGTACGGCGATGCGGTGCGGACCGGCTGCGGAGGCGGGTCTTGCAGCGGCGGATGCGCGGCCTGCGGCTGAAGGCGGACGAAACCCGCGCCCGAAGCGCACAGGACGCGGCGGGCGCGCGGAAACGGTGCGGTCTGCGCCGGAGGCGGTCCATGCGGCGGCTGCGGAACACCGCGTGACGCGGCCGCTATCCGGCGCATGGGACGAAGCGGGCGCGGGACGTTGACATCCGGCTGCAGGGGGCCGCGTCGTGCCGCGCTTCGGCACATGGATGCGTGCATATCGACGGCGGGCGGGAGGCGGCGGTGCGTGCCACGGGCCGGCCATCGCCGCCTCCCGTTTCCGCTCCGCCGCGGCGGTCCGCGGAGGCGTTCCGCGGAAGGAAAACGCGGCGGCCAGTTCCAGAACGGAGGAGAAAGCGGATGAACGGTGCGTTCGGACAAGAAAGCGGTTACGAAGAACGTCTTTTCCCGGACCGGGTCGGATATGTCGTGTGGGTCAGCGACCATCGCCAGGCCCGGAATCTGGAAAAGTACGGCACGTTGCACTACATTTCGCGGAGAATGCATTACGCCGTCCTCTACATGGACGCGGACAAGGCGGAAGATACCATTCGCAACATCGAACGTCTGCCGTACGTCAAAAAGGTGGAACGATCGTACAGGGGCGAGATCCGGACGGAGTATTCGAAGGATGTGCCGGACAAGACGCGCTCGTACAGCATCTGAACGGTCCTGCCGGCGCGTTCGCGCAGGAATGGGCGTTTGTGATAAAATGGAAAAGAAGGTGCTAAGGTTGATTCCCGCGTGATGGAGGTGTTCGTGATGAAGGACAAGTCGACGGAACGTTGGGGAACGTATGAAACGTTCCATGTCGAGCTCGTCGGCAAGAAAGTGGCCGACATCGTCATCACGAACCACGCCAGAATGCGGTGGATCGACCGGATCGAGCAGACGAGGTCCGAACCGGAGGAGATCGCGGCGTTCCTGTGGGAATGCCTCAAACAGGGAAGGATCGAACCGTATTACCGCAATCAGAACGATGTCTTCGTCATCGACGACGATCTCGTGTTCGTGGCCGAGTTTACCGAATTGCCGGACGAGACCGACCTGGCAGGCCAGCCGCTGCACCGGATGATCGTCGTCACGTTTCTCGGCAAAATGTCCGTGACGATCGAATTGCGCGACCTGAAAACCTATTATTCCTGGCTCCGCCATTCGCGGCGGATGACGCTCATCAAGAACAGCCGCAAGCGGAAATGAAGGGGTTCCCGCACGTGCGCCGGACGGGCGCTTTTTTTATGGCGTTTTGCGGGCGGACGGATGCCGGCATGCGCGTTTCAGGTATAATGGGGGTACGCACGCAGAGGAGTGGGTGTCCGTGCCGCTGAACTTTCACCAACTGCATATTTTCTACACCGTCGTCGACAAGGGGAGCTTCTCCGCGGCCGCCCAGGCGCTGCACATGACCCAGCCCGCCGTGACGATGCAGGTGCAGTCGCTGGAAGACTATTTCGGCACGAAGCTGCTGCACCGCTCGACGAAGCGGATCGAGCTGACGGAAGCGGGCCGGACGCTGCTTCCTTACGCGCGGCAGTCGATCGAGCTGCTCCGCGAGGCGGACGCGGCGATGTCCCGGTTCACGCGGCAGCTCAAAGGCCGGCTGCAGCTCGGGGCCAGCCTGACGATCGGCGAGTACATCCTGCCGCGGCTCCTCGGTCCGTTCGGCAAAGAGTACCCTCACATTTCGATCCGCATGAAGGTGATGAACACGGCGCAGATCATGGAGGAAATCCTGAACCATCAGCTCGATTTCGGCCTCGTCGAGGCGCCGGTCCATCACCCCGACATGCACATGGAGCCGGTCATGAGCGACGAGCTGAAGCTGATCGCCGCCGCGTCGCATCCGCTTGCGCAGAAGCGCGAGGTGACGCTGGCGGAAGCGATCGAGTACCCGTTCGTGCTGCGCGAACAGGGATCCGGCACGCGGCTCGTCATGGAAGAGCAGCTCAAGTCCCGGAACATCGATCCGTGCAGCCTCAAAATTGTCATGGAGCTCGGCAGCACCGGGGCGGTGAAATCGGCCGTCGAGGCGGGGATCGGCATTTCGTTCGTCTCGGCCTCTTCGGTGAAGCACGAGGTCGCCCTCGGCCTGATCAAGATGATCCCGCTGGTCGATGCCGTGTTCACGCGGGAATTCTACTCGATCCATCTGAAATCGGCCTTGCTGCCGATCTCGGCCGTGACGTTCCTGACGTTCCTGAGGGAGAGGGATCTGAAGCAATGGTTGTGAAAACTGCCGTTTCGGCGGGGCGCGCCGATCTGCATACGCATACGACCGCGTCGGACGGTCAAGGCGCTCCGGCCGTCAACGTGCGGCTGGCGCGCGAAGCGGGGCTTGCCGCCGTCGCGATCACCGACCACGACACGACGGCGGGGATCGAGGAAGCGCTGGCGGAAGGCGCGCGCCTCGGCGTCCGCGTCGTGCCGGGTGTCGAGCTCAGCACGATGCAGGACGGGGTGGAGATCCACGTGCTCGGCTATTTTGTGGACTGGCGGGACGAACGCTGGCGGGAGCGGCTTCGCGCGCAGCGGAACGCGCGGGCGAGGCGCAACGCGATGATGCTGGAGCGGCTGGCCGAGCTCGGCCTGCCGGTCGACCGGGAAGAGGTGGAGCGCGCGGCGGACGGGCGGGCGTCCGGCGGTGTGATCGGCCGGCTGCATATCGCGGCGGCATTGGTTGCGCGGGGATACGTCTCGTCGGTCGCCGAGGCGTTCGAACGCTATCTCGGCAACGGAGGCGCGGCCTACGTGCGGGTTCCCCGCCCGACGCCGCGGGAAGCCGTGGACTGGATCCACGAGGCGGGCGGCGCGGCGGTCATCGCCCATCCCGGGTTGTACGGGCGGGACGATCTCGTGGAGGCGCTGCTTCGCGCGGGAGCCGATGGCATCGAGGCGTATCATTCCGATCACGGCCCGGACGACGAGGCGCGCTATGCCGACATGGCCGCAAGGCTCGGCGTGATCGCGACCGGAGGATCGGATTATCACGGCGAGCGCGACGGCAAGGCGTTCCACGGCCCGCTGGGCGGCCGGACGGTGGATGCGTCCGTCGTGGACCTGCTGGAGGCGGCGAGCCGGAAGCATCGCTGATCCGGGAAAGCGCGGCACGGTCATGCCGGCCGCACCGCGGACCGGGCCCGGCTCGCGGCCTCCGCTTGCGCCGCTGATCGGCTCGGACCTTCCGCGGATGCGTCAGGCGAAGTTTTTTCCTCCGTTTTTCGTTTCGATTGCCTTTTCGTTTCGATTGCCGGCCGAAAGCCGCGCCTCACGTCACCGTGCGGACCGGCAGCGCCTTGATGCGTTCCTCATCCGGCGTCACGAACAGCGTCTTCTGGTGATCGTAGATCACGAAGCCGGGCTTCGCGCCGTTCGGCTTGCGGACGTGCCGGACCAGCGTGTAGTCGACCGGCACGAGGCTGGACGATCTTCCCCGGCTGTACCAGGCCGCCAGCATCGCCGCCTCCTCCAGGGTCGCGTTGCCGAAGCCGGTGCCGCGGATGACGACGTGGGATCCCGGAATGTCCTTCGTGTGCAGCCACGTGTCGTTCGGCGACGCCAGCCGGTTCGTCAGATAGTCGTTCTGCGTGTTGTTTTTGCCGACATAGATCGGCACGTTTTCCGAAGACGTGTAACAGAGCAGCGCCGGACGGGACGGCTTCCGCTTCTTCGCCGCGGAGCCGGCCCGCCGCTTCAGATACCCCTGTTCCTCGAGCTCCTCGCGGATCTCCTCGATATCCTGCAGCGACGCGTTCTCGAGCTGCGCGAGCAGCGTATCGAAATACGCGATTTCCGCGCGCGCGGCCTCCATCTGTTCCGCCGCGGCCGCCGCGCCGTTCTTCGCCTTGTTGTAGCGCTTGAACCAGCGCTGCGCGTTCTCCGACGGCGTAAGCTGCGGGTCCAGCTCGATCGTGATCACGGGCTGCCGCTCGTCGTAGTAGTTGACGACCTGGACGCTGGACGCTCCTTTCCGGATCGCGTGCAGGTTCGCGATGATCAGCTCGCCGATGACCCGGTACCGGTCCGCCTCCTCCGCCTCCTTCAGCGTCGCTTCCAGCTTCTCGAGCTTTTTCTCGTTTTTCGCCTTCTCGTTCTGCAGGAAGCGGTACAGATCGGCCGATTTCTGGCGGACGAGATCCCGCTCGGCCTTGTCCCCGTAATAGACCTCGAGGCACTCGAGGACCGAAGCGAACGGGCGCGCCGCGCCGTCCAGGTGGGTCAGCCGGGTCACCGAGAAAAAGGTTTTCCCGCCGCTCTCCACGATGTTCGGTTCATACGCATGCGCGCGGAACGCCGCCATCATTTCCCGGAAAGCCCCCCACAGCGCCTCCGGATCGTCCGGCGCGCCGGATGCGGCCGCGCGGTGCACGATCTCGCGCGCGATCAGCGGGCTCAGGCCGGTGAACGCGTCGACCAGCCGCCGTTCCGGCGGCGCGTCTCCGGCCGACGACAGCGCTTCGGCGAAACGACCGAAGTCCTCCGTCTTGATCGGGTCGGCTTTCTCCTGCACGGGCGGCGGCGTATAGGCGCTGCCGGGCAGGACGACCCGGTAGCTGCTGATCGCCGGCGTGACGTGGTGGATGCCGTCGAAGATGCGCCCCGTCGCGGGGTCCATGAGGATGAGGTTGCTGTGCCGTCCCATCAGCTCCACGACGAGCCGCTTCAGCGAGTCGTCCCCGAGTTCGTCGCGCTGGCGGATGTCGATGTACAGCATCCGCTCGCATCCCGGCTGCGTGACGGATTCGATGACGCCGCCTTCGCAGTGCTTGCGCATCAGCATGCAGAACATCGGCGCTTCCAGCGGATTCTGCTGCGGCCGCGTGACCCAGTGGACTCTGGGATACGTCGGATTCGCGGAGAGCAGCAGGCGGGGCTGTCCGCGCAGCCCGCCGCCCCTGAGCTGCAGCACGAGCGTATGGTCGTCGGGTTGATGAATGCGGTGAATCCGGGTTCCGGCGAGCTGCCGGAGCTCGTGCGCGATCGCGCGCACGACCATGCCGTCGAGTGACATCGGAACATGACCACCTTGACGAAAAATGCGTGGAAATATGCGTACACGGACCAATCTCTATCATGCCATAGTTCGGAGAAAAACTTAAGGGGCCGCGTTCCGCCGCACGCCGTCCCGCTCCGTTGGGATATTTCCCCGGTTGTCCGAATAGATTTATCCCTGTAACGAGGCTGTCCGCCCATTCGTTCCCGGGGTGGGCCGGAGAGCGGATTTCGGGAGGGAGACGGATGGAACAGACGATGTGGCACCGGATGAACCCGCGCGAACTCGTCGACGCGCTCGAGAGCGACGCGGAGCGTGGGCTTTCCGCGGCGGAAGCGGAGCGCCGGCTGGCCGGACACGGCCGGAACGAACTCGCCGAAGGAAAGCGCACGCCGCCGATCGCGCTGTTTCTGAACCAGTTCAAGGACTTCATGGTGCTGGTGCTCGCCGGAGCGACGCTGATCTCGGGATTTCTCCGCGAATGGATGGACGCCGCCGCGATTCTGGCCATCATCGTGCTGAACGGCGTGCTCGGCTTCATCCAGGAATATCGCGCCGAGCGGTCGCTGCGCTCGCTCAAGGCCTTGTCCGCTCCGACGGCGCGCGTCGTCCGGGAGGGGAAGGAGCGCGTGATTCCGGCCGCCGAACTTGTGCCCGGCGACATCGTCCTGATCGGGAGCGGCGACCGGGTGCCGGCCGACCTGCGGCTATTGGAAGCGAACAGCCTGTACGTGGAAGAATCCGCGCTGACGGGCGAGTCGGTGCCGGTCGGCAAGCACGCCCGGCCGATCGAAGGGGACGAGCCGGGCACGGCCGATCTGAAAAACATCGCGTTCATGGGAACGATGGTGACGCGCGGCACGGGCAAGGGCATCGTCATCCGCACCGGCATGCGGACCGAGATGGGCAAGATCGCCAGCATGATCGAGCAGGCCGGGGAGGCCGAGACGCCGTTGCAGCGGCGCCTCGCGCAGCTCGGCAAGGTGCTGATCGCGGCGGCGATCGCGCTGACGGTCGTCGTCGTGATCGCGGGCATCCTGCACGGCCAGCCGGCCTACGACATGTTCCTCGCCGGCGTCAGCCTCGCCGTCGCGGCCATTCCGGAAGGGCTGCCCGCAATCGTCACGATCGCGCTGGCGCTCGGCGTGCAGCGGATGATCCGCAGGCGGGCGATCGTGCGCAAGCTGCCGTCCGTCGAGACGCTCGGCTGCGCCACGGTCATCTGTTCGGACAAGACGGGCACGCTGACACAGAACAAGATGACCGTCGTCCGGCTCTGGACGGAAGGCCGGACGCTCGAAGTGACCGGGGAAGGCTACGAGCCGCGGGGTGAAGTGCTCGAGAACGGCAGGCCGGTCGATCTGAAACGGGACGCCGCGCTGCGCCGGCTCGTGCAGGTTGCGGCGCTGTGCAACAACGCGCGGCTCGTCCGCGCCGAAGAGGCCGGGCGTCCGGGGCGCGCGGGCAGGCGCGCGGATAACGCGGACGACTGGGTCCTGCAGGGCGATCCGACGGAAGGTGCGCTCATCGTGCTCGCGGCCAAGCTCGGCGTCACGGTCTCGTCGCTCGAAGGGCTGTACCGCCGGGAAAAGGAATATCCGTTCGATTCGGAACGCAAGCGGATGTCCGTGCTCGTCAGCCACCAGGGCGGCCGCCTCGTCTGCACGAAGGGGGCGCCCGACCTGCTGATGGAGCGGTGCGCCTACGCGCTCTGGGACAACAAGGTCGTGCCGTTCACGCCCAGCTTGAGGCAGAAGGCGGCCGAGGCGGCCGAGCGGATGGCCGGATCGGCGCTGCGCGTGCTCGCCCTCGCCTACCGCGACCTGCATCCCCAGGAGCCGGCGGAGCGCGATGCCGACGTCGAGAAGCAGCTCATCTTCGTCGGTCTCGCCGGCATGATCGATCCGCCGCGCCGGGAGGTGCGGGACGCGATCGCGATGTGCCGGCAGGCGGGCATCCGGACGGTGATGATCACCGGCGACCACCGGCTCACCGCCGAGGCGATCGCATCCCAGCTCGGCATCCTGCCGCGCGGCGGCCGGTCGATCGACGGGCGGCAGCTTGCGGCGATGTCGGATAAGCAGCTCGACCGGATCGTCGAGGACATCTACGTCTACGCCCGCGTCGCGCCGGAGCACAAGCTGCGCATCGTCCGGGCGCTGCAGCGCCGCGGCCACGTCGTCGCAATGACGGGCGACGGCGTGAACGACGCGCCGGCGATCAAGGCGGCGGACATCGGCATCGCGATGGGACAGTCGGGCACGGACGTCGCGAAGGAAGCGTCGTCGCTCGTCCTGGCCGACGACAACTTCGCGACGATCGTCGCGGCGGTCGAAGAGGGGCGCGGCATCTACGAGAACATCCGCAAATTCATCCGCTACCTGCTCGCCTCCAACGTCGGCGAAATCCTGACCATGTTCCTCGCGATGCTGCTGGCGCTGCCGCTGCCGCTCGTGCCGATCCAGATCCTGTGGGTGAATCTCGTGACCGACGGCCTGCCGGCGATGGCGCTCGGCGTCGATCCGCCGGAGAAGGATTTGATGCGCCAGCCGCCGCGCGGGGCGAAGGAAAGCATCTTCGCGCGCCGGCTCGGCTGGAAAATCCTCAGCCGCGGCGTGCTGATCGGCCTGTGCACGCTCGGCGCGTTCGTCCTGACGCTGAGGTCGAGCGGCGATCTCAGGCATGCCCAGACGGTCGCGTTCACGACGCTGGTGATGGCCCAGCTCATCCATGTGTTCGACTGCCGCAGCTCGCGGTCCATTTTCCACCGGAACCTGCTGGAAAACCGCTGGCTCGTGCTGGCCGTGCTGTCGTCGCTCGCGCTCATGATTCCGGTGCTGTACGTCGAGCCGCTGCAGGCGATCTTCAAGACGGTGCCGCTGGATTTCCGCGACTGGTCGCTCGTGTTCGTCGCCGCCGGCATTCCGACGTTCGTCATGGGCATCGGCAGCGTCCTCGGCACGCCCGGCCGCCGCAAGCGGAGGCGCATCGTGTACGGCGGCGCCGGCACCATCCCCCGATGACCGTCTCCGTCCGTCGGCGGCCCCGGCGCTGTCTTCCGCCGGACGTTCCCGCGCCGCTCCCGCCGGCGCCCTGCCGCCGCATGCGGTCAAGTGCAAACAAAAGACGCCAGGATCAATACTCCCGTTTCCGCCGCTTGGGGTATGCTGACAGCAGAACAAGCGGACCCGGCGGCATCGCCGGAGACAAGGGAGTGCAAAACCGTGGAATTTGTGAAAATGCATGGCCTCGGGAACGACTTCATCGTGGTGGCGGGCGAGCGGGAGCTGCCGGGAGACGCGTCCGATCTCGCCGTCCGGCTGTGCGACCGCCACTTCGGCGTCGGCGCGGACGGACTCGTCTACATCTTGCCGTCCGAACGCGCCGATTTCCGCATGCGCATCCTGAACCCGGACGGCTCGGAGGCCGAGCAGTGCGGCAACGCGATCCGCTGCGTCGCCAAGTACGTCTACGACCGCGGGCTCGTCGCGCGGGACGAGATCGCGATCGAGACGCTCGGCGCGGGCGTGCAGCGGCTCAAAATCACGTCCGTGGGCGGCAAGGCGGTCCGGGTGCGCGTCGACATGGGCGAGCCGATCCTGCGCGGGCTTGACGTGCCGACGACGGTCGACCGGACGCCGGTCGTGGACCATCCGATCGAGGCGGGCGGCCGCACGTTCCGCTTCACGGCGGTCTCGATGGGCAATCCGCATTGCGTCATTTTCGTGGACGACGCGCCGTCGTTCGATCTTTACCGCTGGGGACCGCTGCTCGAGGCGCATCCGCTCTTCCCGCGCAGGACGAATGTCGAGTTCGTCACGGTCGTCTCGCGGTCGCACGCCGTCATGCGCGTCTGGGAGCGGGGCGCGGGTCCGACGCTCGCATGCGGCACGGGAGCGTGCGCGACGCTGGTCGCTTCGGTGCTCTGCGGGCTCACCGACCGGAGGGCGACGGTGTCGCTTGCGGGCGGCGATCTGTTCATCGAATGGAGCGAAGCGGACAACCGCGTGTACATGACGGGCCCGGCGGCGGAAGTGTTCTCCGGAACGCTTGCCTGACGGCGCCCGTACGGTTAACATAAGGGCATGAGCAATGCCCCGGAAGGACGGGAGAAGCGGCCGGATTCACCGGGCTGCTTTTCTGCTGTCTGCGGGACCCGGGCGCCGCTGGGGAGGAAGACGGATGAGACCGGTTCTGCGGGATGCGCTCAGGACTTCGGTTCTGACCGGCGACGGAGCGATGGGGACGTACCTGCATCAGCTCGGGCATCCGATCGGCGTGTCATACGAGGAATTCAACATGACCCGTCCGGAGACGATCGCCGCCGTGCACCGGCAATATTATGAAGCGGGCGCGCGCGTCATCGAGACGAACACGTTCTCCGCGAACGCGGAGCGGCTGGCCCGATACGGGCTGGAGGACGAAGCCAGGCGCATCAACCGCGAGGGGGTGCGCATCGCGCGCGAGGCGGTCGGCGCGGACGCGTGGGTGGTCGGCGCGGTCGGCGCGATCCGCGCCGGCCGGCTGCGGGCCGTCGGGCTCCCGGCGATCGAACGCGCCCTGGCCGAGCAGATCGACGCGCTGCTCGAAGCGGGCGTGGACGGCATTCTCCTCGAGACGTTCTACGATCTCGACGAGCTGCTGCTCGCGCTTCGCCTCGTGCGGCAGCGGTCCGACACGACGGTCATCTGCCAGCTCGCGGCCGTCGGAACGGAACTGCTCTACACGGGGCTGCCGATCGCCGAAGCGTTCCGCAGGCTCGAGGCGGCCGGCGCGGACGCCGTCGGCTTCAACTGCGAGAGCGGTCCGAACGGCATCCTGCATGCGATCGAGGCGCTGGGCGGAGCGGTGAACCTGCCGATCTCCGTGTATCCGAACGCGGGTGGCGCCGATTACGTCGACGGGCGGATTACGTACGCCGCCGGGCCGGCGTACTTCGGCGACTGCGCGAAGCGTTTCGCCGGGCTGGGCGCGCGGCTGATCGGCGGTTGCTGCGGCACGACGCCCGAACACATCCGGGCGATCGCTTCCGCGTTGGCGGGCATGGCGCAGGATGGGGCACCCGCCGGCGGACAAGCCCGGGCGGCCGCGATGCGGGATGCCGGGGCGAAGGCCGCCGACGCGGCGCCGGCCGCGGAATCCCGGCCGCGGATCCGGGTGACGGCGGAGCCCGCGCCGTCCGCGCCGGGGGGCGAGGCTCCGGGAGGCGGGGACGATCCGACGCTCGTCGAGCTCGTGCGCCGGCGGCCCACCGTCATCGTCGAGCTGGACCCGCCGCGGGATCTCGACATCACGAAGTTCATGGCCGGCGCGCGGGCGCTCCGGGATGCGGGCGCGGACGCGCTGACGATGGCCGACAATTCGCTCGCGGTGACGCGCATGAGCAATCTCGCGCTCGGCGCGATCGTGAAGGAGCGGGTCGGCATCCGGCCGCTCGTGCACGTCGCCTGCCGGGACCGGAACCTGATCGGCACGCAGTCGCACATGATGGGGCTGCATGCGCTCGGCATCGACCACGTGCTCGCGGTCACCGGCGATCCGGCGAAGTTCGGCGATCTGCCCGGATCGAGCTCGGTCTACGATCTGACGAGCTTCGACATGATCCGGATGATCAAGCAGCTGAACGAGGGGATCGCGTTTTCGGGCAAGCCGCTCCGGCAGCGGGCGCGGTTCATCGTCGGCGCCGCCTTCAATCCGAACGTGAAGCACCTGGACAAGGCGGTCAGGCGGCTCGAGAAGAAGGTCGAATGCGGTGCCGATTTCATCATGACGCAGCCGGTTTACGACGCCGCGCTCATCGAGCGGATCGCCGACGCCACCCGCCACATCGGCGTGCCGATCTTCATCGGCATCATGCCGCTGGCGAGCGGCCGCAACGCCGAGTTTCTCCACAACGAGGTGCCGGGCATCGAGCTGTCGGACGAGGTCCGCAGGCGGATGGCCGGGCTGGAGGGGGAAGCCGGCCGGGCGGAGGGGATCCGGATCGCGGAGGAGCTCCTGGACGCGGCGCTGCAATTTTTCAACGGCATTTATCTGATGACGCCTTTCATGTTCTATGACATGACGGTGAGGCTCACCGGGTACGTCCGGGCGAAAGCGCGCCTGGAAACGTGCGAAATCTCTTGTTCCTCCGGCAAAAATGAATTAAAATAGAGTCCAATGGTTGCACCTGCCACGGATCGGACCGGAAGCCGCCGCGGCCCGGCCGGGATGCCCAGCGGTCCCGAGGCCGAACGGTGGCGGCGCGGACGTATGCACCGGACGACGGTTGTCAACAATAGTGCAAGCCGCCCGCATACGCAGCGCCGATGCGCGCAAGCGTCGTACCCGTTCATTCCGGCGGTCCTCCGCCGCGGCTTTCGGAACGCGCGGAACGGGTGTGACGACCGGGAGGAGACCTCTATGGCAATCAAACTCATCAACATCGGATTCGGAAACATCGTTTCAGCCAACCGGATCATTTCGATCGTCAGTCCGGAATCGGCGCCGATCAAGCGGATCATCCAGGAGGCGCGCGACCGGCACATGCTGATCGACGCCACGTACGGAAGACGCACGCGGGCCGTCATCATCACCGACAGCGACCATGTCATCCTGTCCGCGGTGCAGCCCGAGACGGTGGCGCACCGCCTGTCCGTGAAGGACGAAGACAACGACGAGTGAATCGGGGCGCATCATGAGAGAAGGATTGCTGATCGTGTTGTCGGGACCGTCCGGCGTGGGCAAGGGCACCGTCTGCAAGGCGCTTCGCCGCATGATGCCGGAGCTCGTCTATTCGGTGTCTGCGACAACGCGTGCGCCGCGGGCCGGCGAGGCCGACGGCGTGGACTATTATTTCAAGACGCGGGAACAATTCCAGGAGATGATCGACCGCGGCTTGCTGCTCGAATACGCGGAGTATGTCGGAAATCTGTACGGCACGCCCCGCGAGCCCGTCGAGCGGACGATCGCGGAAGGCAAGGACATCATCCTGGAGATCGACGTGAAGGGCGCGCTTCAGGTGAAGCGGAACTATCCGCAGGGCGTATTCATTTTTCTGCTGCCGCCGTCGCTGGACGAACTGAGGCAGCGCATCTCCGGGAGGGGCACGGAGACGCCGTCCGTCATCGACACTCGGATGTCGGAGGCGAGCCGGGAGATCAGAATGATTTCCGAATACGACTACGCCGTCGTGAACGACGAGATCGAAGCGGCCTGCCGCCGGATCCAGAGCATCATCATCGCCGAGCATTGCCGGCGCGACCGGGTCGTGCGGGAATACGCGGGCCTGATGCCCCTCATCCAGAAAGCATGAAGAGGTGATGCGGATGCTGTATCCGTCGATTGACGAACTGATGAAGAAGGTCGACAGCAAATATTCGCTCGTCGTGGCGGCCGCCAAGCGGGCGCGCATGCTCAAGGACGGCGCGAAGTCGAAGCTGGAATCGCCCAAATCCCACAAGCCGGTCGGCGTGGCGCTCGAGGAGATTTATCACGACCTCGTCGTCATCGAAGAGGAACCGAACGTCAAGAACGCGAAATAACGGACACGGCAACAACCCCTGGACGCGGGTTGTTCTTTTTTGTTCCCGGGTCCGGAAGGACTGGCGGCCGGAGCAACGGGCCGTCATCGCATCACGGAATCGCAAAACGGACCCGCCGCCTCGAGCGGGCCGGGCGTTTTGCTTGCAAGGAGGAATCGGACGTCCATGGAGACGGGCAGCCTGCGGGGCAGGACGATCGTGGTCGGCGTGACGGGCGGCATCGCCGCGTACAAGGCGGCGGCGCTCGTCAGCCGGCTGACGCAGCGGGGCGCAGACGTGCGGGTGATCATGACGGAATCGGCCACCCGGTTCGTCGCACCGCTCACCTTCCAGGCGCTGTCGCGCAATCCGGTCCATACGGACATCTTCGACGAACGGGATCCCGCCGTCATCTCGCACATCGATCTCGCGGACCGCGCGGACCTCTTCATCGTGGCGCCGGCGACGGCGAACATCATCGCGAAAATGGCCCACGGGCTGGCGGACGACATGCTGAGCACGACGCTGCTTGCGACGACCGCCCCGATCCTCGTGGCGCCTGCGATGAACGTCCACATGTACGCGCATCCGGCGGTGCAGGCGAACCTGAGGCTGCTCGCCGAGCGCGGCGTCCGGTTCGCGGAGCCGGGCACGGGTCCGCTCGCGTGCGGCTACGTCGGCAAGGGCCGGATGGCCGAACCCGAGGAGATTTTGGCCGCCGCCGAGGCGCTGCTTGCGGAGAAGGGAGCCGGCGGGGCGAAGGGGCCGCTGGCGGGCCGTCGGGTCGTCGTGACGGCCGGCGGCACGATCGAGCGGATCGATCCGGTGCGGTACATCACGAATGACTCGTCCGGCAAGATGGGCATCGCGATCGCCGAAGCCTCGCGCGATCTCGGGGCGGAGGTGACGCTCGTCGCGGCGCGCGTGTCCGTCCCGCTGCCCGGCGGCGTCGAAATCGTCCGCGTCGAGTCGGCGGAAGAGATGCTGCACGCGGTCATGGAGCGGTTCGAGGGGGCGGACATCGTCGTGAAGGCGGCCGCCGTCGCCGACTACCGCCCCGCGGTGCGCCACGCTGCCAAGGTCAAAAAGAAGGAGGACCGCCTCACGATCGAGCTCGAGCGGACGCCCGACATCCTCGCCGAGGCGGGGCGGCGCAAGACGCGGCAGTTCCTCATCGGCTTCGCGGCGGAGACGGAGGACCTCGAGGCGAACGCGATGGACAAGCTGCGGCGCAAAAACTGCGATTTGGTGGTCGCGAACGACGTGACGGAGCCGGGCGCGGGCTTTAATACCGACACGAACAGCGTGATCGTGTTCGACGCGGGCGGCCGGGCGGCCGAATGGACGCTTCTTACGAAGCGGGAGATCGGGCTGCGCCTCATGCGGCTCGCGGCGGAGCGGCTGGCCGCGCGGGAGGGCAATCCGGGGTGATCGCCCGCGTCGTCGTCGATGTCGCCGTGCGCCAGACGGACCGTCCGTTCGATTACCTCGTGCCCGAGGAAGCGAGCGTGTGGATCGGGATCGGCAGCCGCGTCGCCGTTCCGTTCGGCGGTCGGACGGTGCAGGGGTTCGTCGTCGGCTTCGCGCGGGAAGCCGAAGTGGAGCCCGAACGGCTCAAGCCGATCGCCGAGCTGCTCGATCCGACGCCGCCGCTCCGTCCCGATCTGATCGAGCTGGCGCGCTGGATGTCCGACACCTACGGCTGCACTTGGACGGCGGCGATGCAGGCGATGATCCCCGCGGCGCTCAAGGGCCGGGCGGAGCGGCTGGTCGGCCTCGCCCGGGACGGCGGACCGGCGCGGGCCGGGGACGGCCGCACCCGGGACGGGGAAGACGTCCCGGAGCCGGAAGCCGCGGAGGGGCTGCCGGAAGAACTGTTCCGCTATCTGGAACGTTACGGGCCGGTGAAGCTCGAGTTGCTGCTGGAGCGGTATCCCGGACATGAGCGCGCGATCGTCGGCGCCTTGCGCGCCGGCATCCTGACCGAATCGGTGCGGGTCCGGGACCGACTGTCGGTGAAGAAGGTGCTGGCCGCTTTCCCGCCGGAAGATCGCGAGGCCGCCCGGTCGGCGGCCGACGCCATGCCGCCCCGGCTGGCGAAGCAGCGGCAGGCGCTTCTGCATATGCTGGAGCGGAGCGGGCCGGTTCCGCTGCGCCGGCTGCCGGAAGAGAGCGGGCTGTCGGAAGCGGTGTTCCGCGCGCTCGCGGACAAGGGGCTGATCCGGATCGAAGCGGTCGAGGAGGACCGCGATCCGTATGCCGGCCGCGCGTTCGCGCCGACCGGGCCGCTTCCGCTCACGGACGCGCAGGCCGCGGCGCTGCATCGCATCGGCCGGGCGCTGGAGAGCGGGCAAGCGGCCGTGATGCTGCTGCAGGGCGTAACCGGCAGCGGCAAGACGGAGGTATACCTGCAGGCGATCGAACGGTGTATCGCATCCGGCCGCCAGGCGATCGTGCTCGTGCCGGAAATCGCGCTGACGCCGCAGATGGTGGATCGCTTCAAGGGGCGGTTCGGCGGCGACGTCGCCGTCCTGCACAGCCGCCTGTCGGCGGGCGAGCGGTACGACGAATGGCGCAAGGTCCGCGACGGCCGCGTCCGGGTGGCGATCGGCGCGCGCTCGGCCGTGTTTGCGCCGTTCGAGCGGATCGGCCTGATCGTCATCGACGAGGAGCACGAATCCTCCTACAAGCAGGAGGAAAGCCCGAAATATCACGCGCGCGACGTGGCGGTGTACCGGGCCGGACAACACGGCGCGGTCGTCGTCCTCGGTTCGGCGACGCCGTCGCTCGAAAGTTTCGCCGCCGCGCGGATCGTGCCCGCGGCCGCGGCGAGGGAAGCGGGCGGGCCGGTCGTCCGGGTCACGCCCGGCGCGGCGCTCCGCTCCGCCGAGTGGCTGCCGCTGCCCGGGAGGGCGCTCGGCAATCCGCTCCCGCCGGTGGAGATCGTCGACATGCGCGCGGAGCTGGCCGCGGGCAACCGGTCGATGTTCAGCCGCCGGCTGCGCGAGGCGCTGACGCTGCGGCTCGAACGGGGCGAGCAGACCGTGCTGCTGCTCAACCGGCGCGGCTACAGCACCTTCGTCATGTGCCGCTCCTGCGGGTACGCGGCCGGCTGCCCGCATTGCGAAATCTCGCTTACCTACCACCGGCGGAGCGGCGTGCTGCGCTGCCATTACTGCGGATATGCGGAACGGCAGCCGGAGGCATGCCCCTCGTGCGGCAGCCCGCACATCCGCTATTTCGGCACCGGGACGGAGCGCGTCGAGGAGGAGCTTAAGCGCGCGTTCCCCGGCATCCGCGTCATCCGGATGGACGTCGACACGACCGGCACGAAGGGGGCGCACGAGAGGCTGTTGACGGCGTTCGGCCGGCGCGAGGCGGAAGTGCTGCTCGGGACGCAGATGGTCGCGAAGGGGCTCGATTTTCCGCTCGTGACGCTGGTCGGCGTCATCGCGGCCGACACGTCGCTCCACCTGCCGGATTTCCGCGCGGCGGAGCGGACGTTCCAGCTGATCACGCAGGTGGCCGGCAGGGCCGGGCGGCACGAGCTCCCCGGCGAGGTCGTCGTGCAGACGTACGCGCCGGACCACTACGCGATCCGCGCGGCGCAGCACCACGATTACATCGGGTTCGTGCGCGAGGAGCTGCGCGCGCGGCGGCTGCTCTTCTATCCGCCGTATTCGCGGCTTGCGCTCGCGACGCTGTCGCATCCCGATCCGGCGAAGCTCGCCGCGGCGGCCGAGGCGTTCGCCGCGGCGCTCAGGAGCGCCGCCGCCGAAGCCGGTCTGCTCAGGCCGCTGGCGGGCGGCGCGGAGACCGCGCTCGAGATCGTCGGACCCTCCGCGTCGCCGATTCCGCGCCTGAAAGATCGCTACCGGTGGCAAGTTATGATAAAATATCGGGGAAATGTCGACGCGGCCGGGCTTTTCCGGCGGGCCGCCGAAGCGCTGGCCGCGGACCGTGACGCGGGCGACGTCCGGGTCGGCGTCGACGTCGACCCGCAAATGATTCTGTGACCAGAAGGATGTGCGTAACCGAATGGCCATCAGGCTGATTGTGAAGGATCCCGATCCCGTCCTGCGGGAACGCGCGAAGGAAGTGACGAAGTTCAACGCGAACCTGCACAAGCTGCTGAAGGACATGGCGGACACGATGTACGACGCGAAGGGCGTCGGGCTTGCCGCGCCGCAGATCGGCATCCTGAAGCGCGTCATCGTCATCGACATCGGCGACGAGCACGGGCTGATCGAGATGGTGAACCCGGAGATCGTCGAGCGTGAGGGCGAGCAGATCGGGCCCGAGGGCTGCCTCAGCATCCCGGGCCTTAACGGCATCGTCCGGCGGGCGCAGCGGGTCGTCGTGAAGGGTCAGGACCGGAACGGCAACCCGTTCACCGTCGAGGCGGAGGGGTATCTCGCGCGCGCGTTCCAGCACGAGGTCGATCATCTGAACGGCGTGCTGTTCACCGACATCGCGGACGAAGTCTACAGGGTTCCCCCGGAACATTCGGAAGAACGGGAAGAAGAGGAAGCATGAGCGACGTCCGGATCGTATTCATGGGTACGCCCGAGTTCGCGGTGCCGTCGCTCCGCGTGCTCGTGTCGGCGGGCTACACGGTCGCGGCCGTCGTCTCCCAGCCGGACCGGCCGCAGGGACGCAAGAAGCTGCTCGTGCCGACGCCGGTGAAGGCGGCGGCGGAGGAGCTCGGGATTCCGGTGCTGCAGCCCGAGCGCGTGCGCCGTCCGGAGGCAATCGAAGCGATCGCCGCGTACAAACCGGACCTGATCGTCACGGCGGCCTACGGGCAGATTCTGCCGAAGCCGCTGCTTGACCTCCCGCGCCTCGGCTGCATCAACGTGCACGGTTCGCTGCTGCCGAAATACCGCGGCGGTGCGCCGATCCAGCGCGCGATCATGAACGGCGAGACGGTTACGGGCGTGACGATCCTGTACATGGCCGAGGGGCTCGATACCGGCGACATGATCAGCAAGGTCGAGGTGCCGATCGAACCGGAGGACACGGCGGGCACGCTGTTCGGGAAGCTCAGCGAGGCGGGAGCCGAACTGCTCGTCCGCACGCTGCCGGACATCATCGCGGGCACGGCGCGGGCCGTGCCGCAGAATGACGAGGAGGCGACCTACGCGCCGAATCTGACGCGCGAAGACGAACGCCTCGACTGGTCGCGCGGCGCGCGCGAGCTCTACAACCAGGTGCGCGGGCTCGTGCCGTTCTCCGGCGCCTTCACGCTGCTGAACGGCGAAGTGTTCAAGGTATGGAAATGCAGACCGGCGGAAGTGCCGGGCGGAGCGGCGGGCGCCCCTCCGGGGACGATCCGGGCGGAGGGGGGCCGGCTCTTCGTCGCCACGGGCGACGGTTGGCTCGAGCTCCTCGAGGTGCAGCCCGCCGGCAAGAAGGCGATGCCGGCCGCCGAATGGCTCAAGGGCGTGCGCTTGAGTCCCGGCGCTTCGTTCGGAGGATGATGGCGATGCTTGCAAGACGCGGCACATCGGCGCGGGAAGTTGCGCTCGACATGCTGCTGCGCGTCGAGACGGAAGGCGCTTACAGCAACATTGAGCTGAACCGGACGCTGGGCGCGGCCGGCCTCTCGCGGGCCGACGCGGCGCTTGCGACCGAACTGGTCTACGGCACGATCCAGCGGCGGCTGACCCTCGATCACTGGCTGTCGCGGTTCGTCGCGCGCGGGCTGGACAAGCTGCAGCCGTGGGTGCTCGCGCTGCTTCGGATGAGCCTGTACCAGCTCGTGTACCTGGACCGGATTCCGCCGCACGCGGCGGTCGGCGAAGCGGTCAAGATCGCGAAGAAGCGCGGGCATCCGGGCATCGTGAGCCTGGTGAACGGCGTTCTGCGCAGCCTGGCCGGCTGCCGGGACGAGCTCGGGCTTCCGGACGATCCCGATCCGGTCCGCCGGCTGTCACTGAAGCATTCGTTCCCGGAATGGATGGCCGCCCGCTGGATCGAGGTGTACGGCGAGGAGACGGCGGACCGGATCATGGCGTCGCTCAACGAGCGGCCGAGGACGTGCATCCGCGTGAACCGGCTGCGCGGCGGACGCCGATCGGTGCTGGAGCGGCTCCGGGCGGAGGGCTACGACGCGAAGCTGTCGCTGATCACGCAGTCCGGCATCGTCATCCGTCGGGGCGGGAACCTGGCCGACACGGACGGGTTCCGCGGCGGCGAATGGACGGTGCAGGACGAGGCCGCGATGCTCGTCGCGGAAATCTGCGACCCCGAGCCGGGCATGCGGGTGCTCGACTGCTGCGCCGCGCCCGGCGGCAAGTCGACCCATCTCGCGGAGCTGATGGGCGACGTCGGCGAAGTGCTCGCGAACGACATCCACGCGCACAAGGAGCGGCTGATCGTCGAGCAGGCCGGGCGTCTCGGCCTTACGTCCGTCCGCACCCTGGTGGGCGACGCCGCCGACCTGCCGTACCGCGTCGGCCGCGGAACGATGGACATCGTGCTGCTGGACGCGCCGTGCAGCGGCTTCGGCGTCATCCGCCGCAAGCCGGAAATCCGCTGGAAGAAAAAGCCGGAGGACATCGACGAGCTCGCCGCGGTTCAGTACCGGCTGCTTAAGGCCGCCGCCGCGGTCGTGAAGCCCGGCGGTCTGCTCGTCTACAGCACCTGCACGTTCGAGCCGCGCGAGAACGGGGAGCAGATCGCGAGATTTCTCGCCGCGCATCCCGAATTCGCGCCGGATGCCGACTGGCCGCGGCCGGTGCTGGAAGCGTTCCGCGGCGCCGGGCTGCCCGAGCCCGACCCCGGCACCGGATCGTTGACGCTGCTGCCGCACATGGCGGGGACGGACGGCTTCTTCATCGCGCGGCTGCGGAGGCTGAAGTAAGAGGCAAATGCCGGTCGAAGTGGTTCGGACCCGTCCGCCTGTGGTACAATAGGATGGATTGAGGCGTTTTCCGCCGGCCGCGGTCCGGACGGGCCTCCGGCGGATGACGTCAATCGAACCGGCGGATGGGGCGAAAGCATGAAACCGTTCATATACGATTTGACGCATGATCAGGCAAAGGCATGGATGCAGGAAGCCGGCGAGCCCGCGTTCCGCGCCGACCAGCTGTTTGACTGGCTGTACGTGAAGCGCGTCCGGTCGTTCGCGGAGATGACGAACATGCCGAAGGCGCTCCGGGCGAAGCTGGAGGAGACTTACGCGTTCGCGGCACTTGAAGAGATCACGCGGCTTACTTCGAAGGACGGCACGGAGAAATACCTGTTCGGCCTGCACGACAACCATGCGATCGAGACGGTCGTCATGCGGCACCATTACGGCATCAGCATTTGCGTCACGACGCAGGTCGGCTGCCGGATCGGCTGCACGTTCTGCGCTTCGACCCTGGGCGGGCTCAAGCGGAACCTCACGGCCGGCGAGATCGTTGCGCAGGTGGTGACGGCGCAGCGGATGCTCGACGCATCCGGCGAGCGGATCTCGAGCATCGTCGTCATGGGTTCGGGCGAGCCGTTCGAGAATTACGACGCGACGATGGCGTTCCTGCGCATCGTCACGCACCCGAAAGGGCTCAACATCGGCCAGCGCCACATCACGGTCTCGACGAGCGGCATCGTGCCGAACATCTACCGGTTCGCGGACGAGAACACGCAGATCAACCTCGCGATCTCGATCCACGCGCCGAACGACGAGCTCCGCTCGAAGCTCATGCCGGTCAACCGGCGCTATCCGTTCGACGAGGTGATGAAGGCGGTTCGGTACTACATCGAGAAGACGGGCCGTCGCGTCACGTTCGAATACGCGCTGATCGGGGGCGTGAACGACCGGCCCGAACACGCCGAGGAACTGGCGGACGTGCTGAAGGGCTTGCTGTGCCACGTCAACCTCATTCCGGTCAACCACGTGCCGGAACGGAAATACGTGCGCACGCCGCGGAAGGACATTTTCACGTTCCAGCGCATCCTGCAGAGCCGCGGCATCAACACGACGATCCGCCGGGAGCAGGGGCACGACATCGCCGCGGCTTGCGGACAGCTGCGGGCGAAATACATGGAATCGTTGAATCGATGAGGTGATATCGGTTTGAGAACGGCCAACCGAAGCGACGTCGGGCGCATCCGGCTCGTGAACGAGGACCGCGCCTGGGTGGCCGAGCTGCCGAGCGGCGTGACGGCCGCGATCGTGGCGGACGGCATGGGCGGGCATCAGGCCGGAGACGTCGCCAGCCAGATCGCGGTTGACACCTTTCGCGAAGCGATCACGTCCGTCCAGGCGGAGCTGACGCACGAACAGGCGAAAACGGCGCTCTGTCAGGCGATCCTGCAGGCGAACGAAGCGGTGTTCGAGCTGGCCAACCGCAACGAGCACTACCGCAGCATGGGCACGACCGTGGTGGCCGCGCTGCTGCTGTCGGACGCCGGGTTCATCGGACATATCGGGGACAGCCGGGCGTACAGGCAGCGCGGCGACACGCTCCGGCTGCTGACGGAAGACCACACCCTCGTCAACGAGCTCGCGAAATCCGGACAGATCAGCCCGGAGGAGGCCGCGAACCATCCGCGCCGCCACGTGCTGACGCGGGCGCTCGGGACGGAGCGGGAAGTGGAAGTGGATCTGAAGGGTTTCTCCTGGATGCCGGGGGACCGGCTGCTGCTCTGCAGCGACGGTCTGTACGCGATGGTGTCCGAAGAGGAGATCCGCGAGACGCTGCTCGACGATGCGCTCGATCTCGACGGGAAGGCGAACCGGCTGATCGAGCTTGCTCTCGAAGCGGGCGGCGAAGACAACGTGACCGTCCTGCTCATCGAGCACTCGGGCGGAGATCCGGGGGGTGAGCAGCCGGCATGATCGGATTCGAACTCGGAGGCCGTTACGAGATCATCGAGCGGATCGGCGGGGGCGGCATGGCGCTCGTCTACCGGGCGCACGACATTCTCCTCAACCGCAACGTTGCCGTAAAAATTCTGCGCCAGCAGTTTGCCAACGACGAGGAGTTCGTGCGGCGCTTCCGCCGGGAGGCGCAGGCCGCGGCCTCGCTGTCCCACCCGAACATCGTCAGCGTCTACGATGTCGGCCAGCAGGACGACACGCACTACATCGTCATGGAGTATGTCGAGGGGCGCAACCTGAACGACATCATCAAGGAGCGCGCGCCGCTGCAGCCGGAAGAAGCGGTGCGGATCGCCGCGCAGATTTGCGACGCGCTCGACCACGCCCATAACAACCAAATCATCCACCGCGACATCAAGCCGCACAACATTCTGATCGGCAAGAACGGCCGGGTGAAGGTGACGGACTTCGGCATCGCGCGCGCCGTCACGTCCTCGACGATCACCCAGACGGGATCGGTGGTCGGGTCGGTGCACTATCTGTCGCCGGAACACGCGAAGGGCGTCGTCACGGGCGAGAAATCGGACTTATATTCCCTCGGCGTCGTATTGTACCAGATGGTGACGGGACGCCTGCCGTTCCTCGGCGACAGCCCGATCAGCGTCGCCCTGAAGCATCTGCAGGACGGATTCGAAGAACCGCGCAAGGTCAATCCGCTCATCCCCCAGAGCCTCGAGAACGTCATCCTTCGCGCGATGCGCAAGAACCCGGACGAGCGGTACGCTTCTGCCCGCGAGATGCTGGACGATCTGGAGACCTGCCTGAATCCGGAACGGCTGCATGAGCCGAAGATCACGTTCGACGACATCGATCTGGAGGAAACGCGCGTCATGCCGGCCATCCGCGGAACGGCCGCCGCGCTGGCGACGTCGCGATCCCGCGAGAGGGAGAGGAACGAGGGCGGCGAATCCGGTCCGGCGTTTCCCGAGGAGTCGGAATGGATCGACGAGGAGCGGCCGCGCCGCAGATGGGTGAAGCCGGTCGCGGCGCTCGTCCTGACGGGGATTTTCATCGCGCTGATGATATGGGGCATGCGTTTGGCGCGCGATTTGCTCAAAACTGACGAAGTCGACGTGCCGTATGTCGTCGGCCTGCAGGAGGCGGTGGCCCGCGAGCGGCTGGCGGAGGCCGGGCTGAACGTCGAGGAGCCGGTGATTTACGAGGAGAACGACGAGGTGCCGGCGGGCGTCGTCATCGCGCAGAACAAAATGAACATGCGCGTGAAGACCGGTTCGTACATCCAGCTGACCGTCAGCAGCGGGCCGAAGCTCGAGACGATGGAGAATTTCGTCGGACGCAAGCTCGCCGAGGCGCAGATGCTGCTGGAAGCCCTCGGCGTCACGGCCGACCGGATCGAACACGAGGAAGTGTTCGATGATTCCGAGCCGGGTGACATCCTCGAACAGTCGATCGCGCCCGGCGAACGGTTCGATCCGGAGACGGTCCGCATCAAATTCACGGTCAGCAAGGGACGGGAAACGTTCCCGATGCCCGATTTGACGAACATGACGCTGGAGCAGGCGTTGAAAGAACTGGAGCAAGCCGGCCTCAAACTGGGGCCTGGCGAAGGCATCGCGCGCGAGCCGAGCTACAAGCCCGAGGGCACGGTCATCTCCCAGTTCCCGTACATGCCGGGTGATCCCGTCGCAAAGGGCAGCGAGGTGACGCTGACCGTCAGCTCCGGGATGCTGCCGGAGGACGCGGTGCGGTACACGTTCAACATCCTGATCTCGCCGGCCGTGGCGGGCCGGGCGAGCCTGATCCGGATCGAGTACTCCGACGCGACCGGCGAGAAGATCGAATGGGGTACGCGCCGGATCGAGCAGACGGAATCGTTCCCGGTCGAGGTCGTGCTCGCGCCGAACACCGAGGCGGTCGTGACGATCTACCGGGACGGCCAGTTCACCGATACGTTCTCGGTAACCTATGACGAAGCGAAGGCCGGAGGTCGGGGCGTCCAGTCCGTGCCGGGCACGCCGGCGGCCCGGGAAGAGCAGCAGGCGTCGGGCCCGCAGGAAGAGATCGGTGCGGTGCAGGCGCCCGGCCGGGATGCGGAACAGACGGAGGCCGGAGAACCGGCCGATTCCGGTGCCGACGGCGGCGAAGCGGAAAGCGGCGGTTCGCAGGCCGAAGACGGGCATCAGGAGGATTGACGCGTGGCAACCGGACGCATCGTCAAAGCGCTGGCTGGGTACTATTTCGTGGCACCGGACCGGCCCGAACCGGGGGCGGAAGGGCCGATCCGGTGCCGCGCGCGCGGCATTTTCAAAAAACGGGGGGAAACGCCGCTCGTCGGCGACCGGGTGGACTATACCGTGACCGGAAGCGGGGAGGGGACCGTCGACCGGATCCATCCCCGCACCTCGGAGCTGATCCGTCCGCCGGTCGCCAACATCGAGCTGGCGGTCGTCGTCTTCTCCGTCGCGGAGCCCGCGCTCAACCTGCAACTCCTGGACAAATTCCTGGCGTTCATCGAACACGCGGGCATCGACGCCTTGATCTGCCTGAGCAAGAAGGATCTGATCGACGGGCCGGACGGGGAGGAGGCACGGGAAGCGCTGGAGACCGTCACGCGCATCTATCCGGCGATCGGCTACCGGACGATCGCGACCTGCGCGCGGACCGGCGAAGGGCTGGACGAGCTGCGCGAGGCGCTGGCCGGCCGGCTGTCCGTCGTCTGCGGTCAGTCGGGCGTCGGCAAGTCGTCGCTGCTCAACGCGATCGTGCCGGGGCTGACGCTGGCGACGAACGAGATCAGCGAGAAGCTCGGCCGGGGCCGCCATACGACGCGGCATACGGAGCTCGTGCCGATCGGCGGCGGGGGCTACGTGGCGGACACGCCGGGCTTCAGCCAGCTTGATTTCGCGGAGCTCAAGGACGCGGATCTCGCCTCGTGTTTCCGGGAATTCCGCGAGCTGGCGCCCGGATGCCGGTTCCGGGGCTGCACGCACGTGCACGAGCCGGGCTGCGCGGTGACCGAAGCGCTGGCCGAGGGCAGGATCGCGCGAAGCCGGTACAACAGCTACACCGCGTTTCTGGCGGAAGCCGGCGAGAAGAAGCGGAGGTATTGACTGACATGACGATCATCGCGCCCTCGATCCTGTCGGCCGATTTCGGCCGGCTGGCGGAGGAAATCGCCGACGCCGAGCGCAGCGGCGGCGATTGGATCCACATCGATGTCATGGACGGCATGTTCGTGCCGAACATCACGTTCGGCCCGCCGGTCATCCGGGCGGTCCGGAGCGCGACCCGGCTGCCGTTCGACGTCCATCTCATGATCGAGCGCCCGGAGCGCTACCTGGCCGATTTCAAGGCTGCAGGCGCGGACCGGATCACGGTGCACGCCGAGGCGTGCGTCCATCTGCATCGCGTCGTGGGTCAAATCCGGGAGCTCGGCCTGCCGGCGGGCGTGGCGCTCAACCCTGCGACGCCGATCTCGTTCGTCGAACATCTGCTGGACGATGTCGACCTGATCCTGTGCATGACGGTCAATCCGGGCTTCGGCGGGCAGGCGTTCATTCCGTCCGTGCTGGACAAAATCCGAAGCCTCAGGCGATTGCTCGCCGAACGCGGCCGGGACGGCGTACATATCCAGGTGGACGGCGGCATCAACGCGGAGACCGCTCCGCTCGTCCTGGAAGCCGGCGCCGATGTGCTCGTGGCGGGCAACTTCGTGTTCGGCCGCGCCGACCGGGCCGCGGCGATCGCCGAGCTGCGCCGGGGGTACGGCCGGCATGCATGATGACGAGCGCATCACGACGAAGGACGTATTCCTGCTGATCGGTTGCAGCGCGCTGATCGGCGCGCTGCTGGTCGCGTTCGTGATGTATCAGCCGATCGTGCGGGTGATCTTCTCCCTCGGCGCGCTGTTCGTCGGCATCCGTTTTTTCCGCCGCTATGAACGCCTCGCCATGCGGGTGTGGCTCGTCATCCTGTCGACCGTGTTCTTTGTCATTTACACCTTTTTGGTCGTCGTTTACCTCTATTCGACGGGAATGTACGCTCCGCCGGCATGATGCGATTCCCCGGAATAGGACGGATCGGCCGCGCATAGGATGGTTACAGGAACAAGGCACCTGTAATCTTTTTGTCTGACCGTGTATATAGGTGGATTGACGATGGGCGCGCCGAAGGAGGGGAGGAGCCGTGAGGTTCTACACGATCAAGCTGCCGAAATTTCTGGGCGGAATCGTGCGGGCGATCCTGAATACGTTCCAGAGGAACTGACCTCCGCCGCTCCGGCCGCCGGCCGCGCATCCGCCGGCGGGTCGGCGCGGCTCGTCGCACATCCCTACAGCAGCAAACAAAACTCCCACGGCGTCGGAACGCGCGCGGGAGTTTGTTTTCGGCGTCTGTTTTCGGCATGAGGCACCTGCGCGGGCAGGCGCCTTTTTCTTTTTCGTGACCGATCCGACCGTCATTCGCATGAGGGCTTGCCGGCGGACGGGCAGGCGGCGGGAGCGGCCGCAACGGCACCGCGCCGCCCGCATCGGCCGCCTTCACATCCAGATGCGGTAATTGCCGCTCAGGGCGAGCAGCGAGAAGAAGTAGAGGCAATTGTCGTAATAGCGGCGCTTGCCCCTCCGGAGCGGCGTGTTCCAGAAGGCGCGCACGAACCGTTCCGCGTTCGGGCCGCCGGCCGCGAGCGAAGCCGCGGCGTTCGTCGCGAGCAGGCCGACGGGATGGAGCGCCGGCTCGTCCAGGGGCGTGCCGTCGATCGCGTACCGCCGGTAGTCGGCCGGATCGATATCGGCGAAGAATCGCTGGATGTTCCCGCATTCCTGGACCGCCCATTCGTCGGCCCGGAACCATTCCCAGTCGAGCGCGACGTTCAGCGCGACCCGGTAGGAATCGCTGAAGAAATGCCGGAACTTCGGGTATTTCCGGGTATGAGGCGAGCCGTCGTATTCGGCATATTCCGGCGCCAGCCCCGTGACCGGATGGCACGCCTTCTTCAGGTACTCGCGGCTCGCTTCCGCCGCTTCCTTCCAGAAGGGCCGGTCCCGTTCGTCGGCCCACAGCGCGAACAGCTCGTAGAAGTGCGGCAGATGATAGGAAGGATCGGTGAAATCGGCCTCCGGCACGAACCGGATCAGCTTCGTGCGCGGATCCCACATCGGCTCGCCTTCGCCGTCTTCGCCCTGATGGACGCAGGCGCGCAGGATCGTACGCGCCTGTTCCGCGTAGTTGAACGGTTCCGGTCCGTCTCCCCAGCGGTTCGACGCGAAGAAGAGCGCCATCGCGAAGTATTCCTCGCCGTCCGGCGCGGGTCCCTGCGAGAGGCGGACGCCGTCCGGCGTCGTGTGCCAGGCGAAGTAATGCCGGTACCGGCCCTCCCGGTGCTGCATGAATTTCAGGGCATACCGCCAGATGCGATTGAATTCCTCCTGCCGGTCCATCTGCACCGCCATCATCATGCCGTAGGACAGGCCTTCCGTGCGCACGTCCAGATTGCCCGTGTCGAGGATGTAACCCATGTCTTCGCCCATCGGATAATAGATGCGGACGTCATCGTCGCCGTAGAACAGGGCCTGCCACGCGTCCTCCACCTTGCGGCGGATTTCCTCTTCGCCGTAGCCGTATTCGGCGAACACGTTGCGGTAGCGGCCGGTATGGAATGCTCCCCGTTCTTCGCTCCTTGCCATCGATCACGCCTCCCCGTGCGGACAAAAACAAACGATAAAAACAAACGAAAAAAACAAACTCCCGATGCTGCGATGGCATGCGGGAGTTCTGGATGGAGCCGGGGCGTCCGGAGCCGTGCCGCAAGGCCGGAATGCGTCCGGAGCGCGCCGGCGGTCTGCGTCAGACGCGTTGGACTTTGCCGGATTTGAGCGCGCGGGCGCTCACCCATACGCGCTTCGGTTTGCCGTTCACCAGAATGCGCACCTTCTGGACGTTCACGCCCCAGGTGCGGCGGTTGCGGTTGTTGGCGTGCGACACATGATTGCCGCTGCCCGGCTTCTTGCCGGTGATGAAGCATTTGCGGGACATCGACTTACACCTCCTTCAACCGGATGCGGCGCGCGCCGCCGGCCGTCGGTCGCCCGCGGACTCGTGCCGGGTATGCAAACACACTCGAATATCTTACCATACCATGTCCGGAAAATCCATAGGCCCCCGGCATCGAAGAGCGGGGTGACAATTTCGGTTTGTATTCTGCCTGTCCTATCTTTATAATGAACTTAGCCCACCATCGCCCGAGGAGGAGTGAGCCATGTCCCTGCAAATCCAGACTGAACTGGGACGCGTCCACGTGGCGGACCATGTGCTGTCGGTGATCGCCGGTTCGGCGGCCATGGAATGCTACGGTCTGGTCGGCATGGCGTCGCGCAAGCAGCTCAAAGACGGCATTGCCGAACTGCTGGGCAGGGAGAATCTGTCTCGCGGAGTCGAAATCCGTCGGGAAGGCGGGGCGACGCATGTGGATTTGTACATCGTCGTCAGTTACGGCACGAAAATTTCGGAAGTCGCGCACAACGTGCAGTCGCGCGTGAAATACGTTCTGGACGAAGTGGCGGGGCTCAAGGTCGACACCGTCAACATCATCGTGCAGGGCGTCAGGGTATCGCAGTAGGAGGGAATCGGGTGAGCAGACGGTCGCTGGACGGCAAGGCTTTCGCGGAAATGGTGTTTGCCGGCGCTGAAGCGCTGGAGCGCAACGTGGAGCAGATCAACGCGTTGAACGTCTTTCCCGTGCCGGATGGCGATACGGGAACCAATATGAATCTCACGATGCGTTCGGGCGTGCAGGAGCTGCGGAACCGCCCGTCGCTTTCTTTAGGAACCGCCGCAGAAGCGCTTTCAAAAGGGCTTCTGATGGGAGCTCGGGGCAATTCGGGGGTCATTCTGTCGCAGCTCTTCCGCGGCTTCGCCCGCGGAGCGGCGGGCCATGACGAGCTGAACGCGGTGCAGTTCGCCGCGGCGCTGCAGCAGGGGGTCGACACCGCCTACCAGTCGGTCGTGAAGCCGGTCGAGGGGACGATTCTGACGGTTGCGCGGGAAGCCGCCCGGCACGCGGTGTCGATCGCCCGCCGAACGCCCGACATCGCGGCCCTGATGCGCGAGGTGGTCGCGAAGGCGAGGGAGACGCTGCTCAAGACGCCGGACATGCTCCCGATCCTGAAGCAGGTCGGGGTCGTCGATTCCGGCGGACAAGGCCTCGTTCATATCTACGAGGGATTTGCGGCGTATCTGTCCGGCGACGTGATCGTGGAGGACGCCGGGATTCCGCTGGAGGTTCCGGTCGGGGCGGCAGTCGCCGCGCCGGCGCGTCCGGCGCCCGCGGCCGCTCCGGCGCGGCGCGCGGATTCCGCGCCGGCGCAGAGCCGGATCGAGACGGAGTCGATCGAATTCCCCTACGATATGGAATTTTTCATCCGGCGGCCGAAGAAGCTGCCGGCGGGCATGCGCTTCGACCGGGAATGGTTCATTCGCGCGCTGGAGAAGGACGGCGATTCGGTCATCGTCATCGAAGACGACGGCATGATCAAGGTACACGTCCATTCGCGCAGGCCGGGCGACGTGCTGAATCTCGCGCTGCCCTACGGCGAGCTGGTCGACATCCGCATCCTGAACATGCGCGAGCAGCATCGCGAACTGCTGGAGCAGGAGGATCAGGCGGCGCCTCCCGCCGGGGACGGGACGAATCTTGCGGCGCCCGAGGTGCTGACGGGCGGCGCGCCCGTGCGGGACGTGCCGCCGGAGCAGGTGCACGAGATCGCGCCCTACGGCATCATCGCCGTCGCGACCGGGGAAGGCATCTCCGACATTTTCCTCCGGCATGAGGCCGACATCGTGCTGTCGGGCGGACAGACGATGAACCCGAGCACGGAGGATTTCCTCCAGGCGATCGCATCGCTGAGCGCGGAAAGGATTTATCTCCTGCCGAACAACGGCAACATCATCCTGACCGCGCAACAGGCGGCCGAAATGAGCGGACGAGCCGTCACCGTCATTCCGACCCGCTCGATTCCGCAGGGGCTCGCCGCGCTGCTCGCGTTCAACGAGGCGGAGACGGCGGAGCGGAACGAGGAGCGGATGCGCGGCGCCGCCGAGTCGGTCCGGTCCGGCGAGGTGACGCTGGCCGTGCGGGATTCGACGATCAACGGGTTCACGATCCGGGAAGGCGACTACATCGGCATCATGGACAAGGAGATCGTCGCGGCGTCCGGAAGCCTGCAGGAGACCTGCCGCGCGCTGCTGGCGAAGATGCTGGAGGACGGCGGCGAGCTTGTCACGCTGCTGACCGGGGAAGGAGCGGACGAGGCGGAGACCGCGGCGCTGTCCGACTGGCTGAAGGAGACGTATCCGGACGCCGAGCTGGAGGTGCTCGACGGCGGGCAGCCGCTCTATCCCTATCTGATCGCGGTCGAATAGCGCGCTTAAAAAGCCTGAGCGCGGACGGGAGGGCATGAAGATGTGTGCGGTGAGAATCGTCGTGGACAGCACGGCGGATATTCCGGCGGAAGATCGCGAGCGGCTCGGCATCGAGCTGATTCCGCTCAAGGTGCATTTCGGCGAGGATACCTATCTGGACGGCGTGAACCTGGGGCCCGACAACTTCTATGACCTGCTGGAAAAGTCCCCGGTTCTGCCGACGACGTCGCAGCCTTCGCCGAATGATTTTCTCGAATTGTACCAGCGCATCCTTGCGCAGGATCCGGAGGCGCAGATCATCTCGTTCCATCTCAGTTCGGAATTCAGCGGCACGTACCAGTCGGCCGTCATCGCCAAGTCGATGATCGAAGGCGATCCCGACATCACGGTCATCGATTCCCGTTCCGCCTCTTACGGGTTCGGCGCGGCGGCCATTCTTGCGGCGGAGATGGCCCGGGAAGGCGCGTCGAAGGAACAGATTCTGGAAGCGGTCGACCGGCTCCTCAAGGGCATCCGGATCTATTTCCTCGTCGACACGCTTGAATATCTGCAGCGGGGCGGAAGGATCGGGCGGGCATCCGCGCTGATCGGCGGCCTGCTCAACATCAAGCCGATTCTGACGGTCCAGGACGGCGTCGTCACGCCGGTGGACAAGACGCGCGGCACGGAGAAGGCGATAGCCCGCATCATCGAGCTCCTGGAGCAGGACTTCGGTCGTTCTCCCGTCCATGTCGGCATCGGCTGGAGCAAATACGACGAGACGGCCCGGGAACTGCTCGAGCGGGTTCGGGAGAAGTTCGACGTCCGGAGCGTCCGAGAGGTGCTCATCGGCGGCGTCATCGGCACGCACGTCGGGCCCGGCACTTCGGCCGTCTTCATGTACAAGGCGTGAACCTTATGACTTTGCGGCTTGAAGAAATTCCGGTTCGGCACATCAAAGGCGTGAGTGCTCGCAGGGAAGAGGAGCTTCACGCCTTTGGCATTCGTACGGTGGCGGAGCTCCTGGAGCATTTCCCGTTCCGCTACGAAGACTACCGCGTGCGGGATCCGGAAGAGGTGGGAGACGGAGAGAAGGCGACCATACGGGGCAGGATCGCGGCGCCGCCGGTCGTGCAGCGCTACGGCGGCAAGACCCGCATGACCTGCCGCGTCGCGGCGGGCCGGATGCTCGTTACGGCGGTCTGGTTCAACCGGCATTTTCTCAAGGACCAGCTCACGCCGGGACGGGACATCACGCTGACGGGAAAATGGGACCGCCGGCGCCGGCAGATCACGGTCGCCGAATCGGAGTTTCCCGACCGGGGAGCGGTGAAGACCGGCACGCTGCAGCCGGTCTATTCGGTCGGCGGCGGCATCACGCAGAACTGGATGCGGAAGACGATCGCGCAGGCGTTGCTGCAGTTCGGCCATCTCGTGCCCGAGGTGCTGCCGCCCGGGCTGATCGAGCGGCGCGGGCTGATGCCGCGCCGGGAGGCGATGATGCGGATCCACGCGCCGGGAAGCGAGGAGGAAGGCGCGGCGGCCCGCCGGCGGATGGCGTATGAGGAGCTGTTCCTGTTCCAGCTCAAGCTGCAGGCGTTCCGCGCCCATACGCGACGGAAGCGGGACGGCATCGCGCATCGGGTGGACAGCGAGTCGATCCGCGCGTTCGCGGCCGGGCTCCCGTTCGAGCTGACCGAGGGACAGAAGAAGGCGGTGAATGAAATCCTGCGCGACATGCGGCAGCCGTATTGCATGAACCGGCTGCTGCAGGGCGACGTCGGCTCGGGCAAGACGGTCGTCGCGGCGATCGCGCTCTATGCGGCCGTGAAAAGCGGGCACCAGGGCGCGCTGATGGCGCCGACCGAAATCCTGGCCGAGCAGCACCTGCGCACGCTGGAGAAGCTGCTCGGCCCGCACGGCATTCAGGTGGCGCTGCTCACCGGCAGCCTGACCGAACGGCAGCGGCGGGACGTGCTGGCCGGACTCCAGATGGGCGTGATCGACGTCGTCGTCGGCACGCATGCGCTCATCCAGGATGACGTCCAGTTCCGCAGCCTCAGCCTCGTCGTGACGGACGAGCAGCACCGGTTCGGCGTCGAGCAGCGCAGCATCCTGCGCCGCAAGGGGATCCGTCCCGACGTGCTCACGATGACGGCGACGCCGATTCCGCGCACGCTCGCGATCACGGCGTTCGGCGACATGGACGTCTCGACGTTGCGCGAGCGTCCGAAGGGCCGCGTGCCGGTCAAGACGTACTGGGTCCGTCCCGGCATGATGGAGCGCGTGCTCGGCTTCATCCGGCGGGAAGTCGCGGCGGGGAGGCAGGCGTACGTCATCTGTCCGCTGATCGAGGAGTCGGACAAGCTGGACGTTGAGAACGTCATCGATCTGCACCGGCGGATGGTCGAGGCTTTCCCGGATTTCAAGGTCGGTCTGCTGCACGGCCGGCTGAGCGCGGCGGAGAAGGATGCGGTCATGCGCGCGTTCTCGTCCGGCGAGACGCAGGTGCTCGTCGCGACGACCGTCGTCGAAGTCGGCGTCGACGTGCCGAACGCGTCGCTGATGGTCGTGATGGACGCGGACCGGTTCGGTCTGTCGCAGCTGCACCAGCTCCGGGGGCGCGTCGGGCGCGGCACGCATGCGTCCTATTGCGTGCTGATCGCCGATCCGAAGTCGGAGGCCGGCCTCGAGCGGATGCGGATCATGACGGAGACGGACGACGGGTTCGAGGTGTCGCGGCGCGATCTGGAGCTTCGCGGGCCCGGCGATTTTTTCGGCACGAAGCAGAGCGGACTGCCGGATTTCAAGGTCGCGGATCTGACGACCGACTTCGCGCTGCTCGAGATGGCGCGGGACGACGCGGCGGATCTCGTGTCGCGGGAGGCGTTCTGGCGCGATCCGGCTTGCGCGCGACTGCGCGAGCTGCTGACGCGGGATCCGGTGTTCCAGGGCGAGCAGCTCGATTGAGGCGCGCGGCGGCTGCGGCGCGGCGGACGCCGGGCGCGGATGTGCGCTATGCCGTCCGAAGGCGCAGCGGGCCCGCGCGGCCGCGTTCCGCTCCGACGGACGACGCACGCTTGTCCGTTCGCCGGCGGACGGCGGTCGCGGATGTTTTTTCAAGGCAGATGACAACTGCGCGGGCAGGGCGTCATATCCTGAACTGACGGTTCCGGCCGGACCGTCGACGGGATGGAGGTGCCGCGCGTGGGGTATCAGCAGTATGGCATTCGGCCCGAACTGGTCGAACGGGTCAAGCGGAAGATGAAGAATCCGGCGGCGAAGGAGCGGATGAAGGCGCTGCTGGAAGGCGTGACGAAGCAGGATCTTCAGGACCGGGCGAAGGTGCGCCGGCTCGTGCGCCGGGCGGCCGCCATCCTG
>Ga0207871_100173_pt1 | contig 38061 bp, 53 predicted proteins | sample Passage260A_FD_187371 | JGI IMG/M metagenome (GOLD analysis project Ga0207871, IMG submission 187371) | Cellulose adapted compost microbial communities from Newby Island Compost Facility, Milpitas, CA, USA - Passage2 60A (SPAdes) (version 2) ...
GATCATCATGGGCTTCATCGAGCCGTTCACGAAGGAACTGCCGATGGAATACGCCGTCGAGATGAACCGGCTCATCAAGTTCGAGATGGAAGGTTCGATTGGCTAACCCTTGATTTTACGGGGATTTTCAGCGGGGAAAGGCGCGCTTGCCCACAATTTGCCCACAATTTTCAGGAGAGGTACCGGGCATAGAGGTCGAGCGCGTCTTTTTCTATTTTCTTCGTGACGTGCAGGTACTTTTCGGTGGTCTTGATCGTGGCATGCCCGAGCCGCTCAGCCACATACCGGATCGTCGCCCCGGCCTCGAGCAGATGTACGGCATGGCTGTGCCGAAGGGCGTGAGGCGAGAGCTGCGGGAGGCCGGCTCGTTTGCAAACCTCTTTCATGTACTCCCGCACGACGTTAATTCGGAGCCAGCGGCCATCCTGCTGATGGAAAACCAGGTTGAGATCGGAGCGCTTGAACCCGTACATAAGAACCGTCTCGCGTTGGTTCAGACGGTATTCCTTCATGACACGTACCGTTTCCGGGTCCAGCTTGATCGTCCGAATGCTGGAGCGGGTCTTGGGTGTCGTGATCCGAGGATCGGAGTTAAGCGGGTAGATCAGGGTTTTTGTGACAGATAGCGTTCCGTTTTTCAGGTCGATATCATCCCACGTCAGCGCGAGCGCCTCGCCGATCCGGAGGCCTGTCCTGGCCATAAGCGTGAAAAGCGCCTGATAGTGCCGGGAGTGCTGGTATTTTGTGCCTTTCGCCGGGACGCAGGCGGTCAGGAACCGGCCCAGCTCTTCGACCGTAAAAAATTTGATCTTTTCCGCGTCCTCGCTTTCGTCCTTGCGGATCTTGATCCTGACGAGCGGGTTATCCCGCAGGATGCCGAATTCATGAATGGCGTCGTTGATCGCGCTGGAGAAAATGCTGTGGATCCGCCGGACGGTCCCCTCGCTGTACTTTTCCCGCAGCTCGTTGATCCACTCCTGGTACTCGGTGCGTGTGATGTCTTTCAGCCGGTAGTTCCCCCAGCGCGGGAGGATATTGAGGCGCACGTTTTGCTCCTGGACCAGGTATGTGTTCAGCTTCACGGCCGGACGCTTGAACGTCTCCAGCCATTTTTCCAGATAGTTAGCAATCAGTTCATTTCCATTTGTTGCAAACCCGCGCTCTTCGATCCGGAGCTCCTCGGCAGCTGCGGCGAGCTCCGCTTCTTTCTTCGTTCGGAAACCTCCCTTCGTTCTTTCTCGGTATTTCCCTGTGCGCCTATCGATGTACCTGATACGGTACTCCCATCCGTTGCCCCTTTTGCGGAATGAGGCCATAGGCTTATCTCCTTTACAGTTATTTAAGGTTATGTATCGTAATATCTACGTCGCCGCCTAAAAAATGGATTATAATAACGAGGCCCAAAACTATACAAATCGTTTTCCGGAGGAATATCATCTTCAATTTTGGGCGCAATTCGATTGATAAAATCGTTAAATTTTAACAGTAGAATGTCTTTATAATAAAATTGATAACCTTCTTCAAGCTTCCACGGAGTTTTACGAATTGTTTCTATTTTTTTAGTCGCAGCTTGTTCTGAAACTCCAAATGTTTTTATTAAAAATTTTTCAGTAATTGCAGTTCCTCTTACCAGAAGTTCATGGATAATTGGGTCGGGCATGAAAAGGTGAGATGCGAAGAAATGTGCTTCTACTTCTTCGCGAGGACCATCGTTCGTATGTCCAAGTATAGCGTGACCCACCTCATGACCTAAATTCCAGTAGCTTCGTTCGTCGGAGTGTGTCTTCTCGTTATAAAGGATAATGGAAATGTCTTTACGCTTTATAATGAATGCGTCATTATAATGACCATTTCGAGTAAGTTCGTTTACATCAATGTTGGTTAATGCTGCATAATTTTGCATTGAGTCAATAATTAGGTTTTGTTTATAGTTCAATTTTCTTACATCAATAGGAAATTGATGGACGTCTGACGTAATTAATAGTTCAGTTGCTAATACTTCACATCTGTGAAAATTTGGTTTCAAATTATTCCCCTCGTTTCTTGTTGACTCTTGATAAATATAAATCGATCGTATCCGCGATTGTATTTTTTAGTTTTTCTTTTTCTTCTTCAGGTATTGCTTCGGCATGTCTTGCAAGAATCAAAAAGTCTTTTTCAGTCTTAGTGACGGCAATATTTTCAATCGGAATATTTTGAACTTCGTTTCGACCTAAAAGATAATCAGTCGTTACATTGAATATTGAAGCTAATTCATTCAATTTTTCAGTGTCAGGATCACGTTTTCCAGTTTCCCACATAGCGATTGTGCTAGTGGACACTCTTAATCTTTCAGCTAAATCAGATTGTTTCATGTTACGCTTCTTTCTTAACTCAGAAATCCTTTGACCCAAAGTAAAGTTGGTCATGGAAAAATACACTCCTATACACGAAAATATCCTTGACAAATCACCAATAGTGAAATAAACTAAACTTAACATCACAAATGGTAAATTGGAGGTGCGCAATGAGTCCCAAATCAATCAGTGAAAAGAATTACAACAGAGCACTCGTTGCTGCAAGAAAAGAAAAGAAACTCACAATCGCGGAAGCTGCAGATGCAATCGGTATCTCACATGGAATGCTTGCCATGCTCGAAACCAAAAAGAGAAAGGGAAGTGATGAAACAAAAATTAAAATCGCGCGTTTTTACGGAAAATCAATCGAAGAGCTCTTCTATGCAGATTAAATCACAAAAAGTGATTTTTTTCAACTGGTAATTCACAGAAAATTTGTCCATTTGTGAACAATTTATTGATGGAAGGTGGAAAAATGAACAAACCCCAGATTTTCAGTCATTCAATGTTCGGTAATCTGCCGGTAATCGTTGTGGATGGCACGGAATGGTTTGGGGCAACGGAAGCGGCAAAAGCTTTGTCGTTTGCAAAACCTCATGACGCTATTTCCAATCACGTGGACGAGGATGACTCCGCGGTCTACGGAGTCACCGACTCGCTCGGCAGGACACAGCAAAAGAAATTCATCAACGAATCCGGACTTTACAGCTTGATTTTTGGAGCCGCCAAGCAAGGAAACAATCCTGATATCCAGGAGAAGGCCAAACAATTCAAACGCTGGGTTACTTCTGAGGTGCTTCCTGCCATCCGTCAACATGGTGGCTACCTGACCCCACAAAAAATCGAGGAAGTGCTGCTTAACCCCGATACGATCATCGACCTGGCTCAACGACTCAAGCAGGCCAACGAAGAAAAAGCCAGGCTGGCCGCGCAAATCGAAGCGGACAGGCCGAAAGTGCTTTTCGCCGAAGCGCTCGAAACGTCCGGCAACTCCATCTTGATCGGAGAGCTGGCAAAAATCCTCAAACAAAACGGCATTAATATCGGCCAAAACCGCTTGTTCGAACGTCTTCGGCAAGAAGGGTATCTGATGAAGACCCGAGATGAAAGATGGAACGACCCAACGCAGAAAGCGATGGAGCTCGGCTTGTTCGAAATCAAGAAGCGTACGATCAATTCCCCGGATGGCACCGTGAGAACCGTAAAGACGACCAAAGTGACCCCGAAAGGCCAAATCTACTTCATTAACAAATTCAAGACTGAATTGGCAAAAACATCGTGAGAGTCCCTGCAAGGTGATCGTGATGTTACAAGTCCAAATCGACGAATTTGCAGTCCACGAAGAAGTCCGCCGGCAGGTCGCCGAGAAGCTCAAAGAAGCCGACACCGAACTGGTGTTTTGGGATGCGAAAGAACTGATGCGCCGGACGTGTATGAGCTGGAACTTTATCCAGCAGCAGTTTTTCTTCGATCCCAGGTTTCCCAAAGTCAAGATCGGCGCCAAGTGGTACTTCCCGGCACGGGAGGCGCGGGAATTCCTTGAGCAATGGCTCAAAGAGCGAATAAGGAGGTCGACGGCGTGACCAAAGCTCAGCTGTTCAACCTCGCGATGTATTTCCTTTGCCTCGAACAGCGAGCCCTGCTCCAGAACCGCCAGCCCCTCGCCCGCTGGGCTCGCCGGATGTATGAACGGTACCGCGCCAGGTTGGATCGGGCGAGAACCGGGGAGCCGGACGTGGCAGTCCGGTCGTACCGGCCGGCGCGCTGATCCGGGCGCACGAGGCATTCGGTCGCGACCACCAAATCCGAGTCGTGTATCCGGAGGAGCGGCGCTGGCGGGTTGGCTGGTATGCGAGACTTGCGGCCGCGATGATGGGGCCGGAGTTGTGAAGGGAGGTGACGATACCGTGGACCAATTACGACAAGTCTTCGAGGAAACGGTGCAAGGAAAATTGTCTGAAATTGAAACAAAAAACGAAACGATCGGCGAAGTCAAAGCGGCAATCAGGGAACTGACTTGGAGCAAAGACGCGCTGGAACAAGCGGTTGGCAAGGAAGTGGAGCGCAGATTTATCGAGAAGTGGTACCAGATGCGGCATAAATAAACCGCCAGCGGGCACTGGCGGTCATCCGATCACAGCTTTTTCAGATGGGCAACGATCTCGTCTCGAAATCGGCCGAACAGATAAAAAGTCTGTTTCGCCAGTTCGTGAAGATCGTCCTTGCGGGCGGCCTCTGAACCTTGCGATGGTCCAGCAAACAGGAAATCAATTTCTCTCGCAAAGTCATCCATCGCTTCAGACAGTTTTTCTTTGAGTCGTTCAGTTGATGCGGACATTGCAATCCTCCTTTCGTTGGATTTTGTGAGTGCGGGCAACTCCATTATTCGACAGAAAGGGTTGAGATTCCTACAACGATGCGAGGTGATCAAGATGCCGCAATACTACGGCCTCGCCTGGTACCGGGACACAGCCGGTGTCCGTCACACGCTCGTCATCACGCTCACGTCCCCGCACCGGCACGAAGCCGAGCGCGAAGCGCGCCGGGTATGCCGATCCCGTGGCTACGTATTCGAGGGCGTCCATCCGGCCCGGCCGCAGCGGTACCAGCAGCGGAAGAAAGGCCGGCAGAAGCCGGCGCAGGCCAACCTGTGGTGGAAGCAGCGGCCGGCGATTGAGATGGAGGTTGAGAGAGCATGCACGTGATCAGTTTGGGAGCCGGCGTCCAAAGCACGACCATGTTGCTCATGGCCGCGCGTGGCGAGATCGAGCCGAAACCGCGCTACGCCATATTCGCTGATACGGGCTGGGAACCGAAGGCGGTATATCGCCACCTCGATTGGTTAAAAGGCGAGGCAGCGCGATATGGCATCGAAATCATCACAGTGTCAAAGGGAAACTTGCGTGACGACCTGATCGAAGCGTGCGAACATGGGACGAGATTTGCATCCATCCCGTTTTACACGATCAATCCAGATGGAAGTCCGGGAATGGTGCGGCGTCAGTGTACCAAGGAATACAAGATTGAAGTCATTCAGCGGAAATGCCGCGAGCTACTTGGTTACAAACCGAGACAACGAATTCCAGAAGGCGCTTTAACTCAATGGATCGGCATCAGCTTGGACGAGTACCAACGCATGCGGACGAGCCGGGATAAATGGATCGTCCTGCGCTATCCGTTGATCGAAAAGGAAATGACACGAGCGGACTGCTTGGCGTGGTTGGAGCGTCACGGCTATCCACGGCCGCCAAAAAGCTCCTGCATCGGGTGCCCGTTTCACAACAACCGCTACTGGCTCGAAATGAAACGCAACAACCCGGACGAGTGGGCAGAAGCTGTGGAAATCGATCGGAAAATCAGGAAGATTCCGCGCTTCCGAGGACAGGCATTTCTCCATGCGCAACGGGTTCCGCTTGATCAGGTGGATCTTGGTGAAGATCAGATGGATCTGTTCGACGGATTCATCAATGAATGCGAAGGGATGTGCGGTGTGTGATCATCCACCGCGTCGGCCACCCTCCGCTTGAAATCCGCCGAGGCGACCGGGTCAGCTACCAGGGCGAGAACGTCAGGGTGCGCGGGATCAGCGAGGCGCGGAAGATGGTCCGTATTCGGCGCGACGGCCGCGATCCGCTCGCCCGATGGGCGAGGAAGATGTATGAGAAGTACCGGGACCGGCTGGAGGCGGTGGAAGGCGGGGAAGAAAGGAGTGAACATGTTGGATTCGGTTGACACTGCAGTAATTCGGATCGACCAGGCTCTCGTTTATCTGCGGGAAGCGAAATTGCATTTACGGCTCGTCAGAAACGAAAAGATGCTCGCTGTCAGCGAAAAAATTCGGGAACTGGAAAAGATCCGGGATTATCTTGACGAGGGAAAGGAGTAACCGACATGACCAACCAACCACGCCCCTGCCGCGAAGACGACGGCTACGCCCACCCCGAGGACCCGGTGGATCGCCTGGGCCGGCTGTTCGCAGCACTCCGGATCAGGGAGCGGTACGGGGTGACGTTTGAGCGGTATGTGCAGCTGGTGAGGTCGGGCGCGTGGGAATCCTACGTGGCCTAGCCTTGAAAGGAGGTGAACAGGAGCAATGAGCGACAACAAATGCGCACGTTGCGGCCGCCGGCTGAAAGATCCGAACGCCACCTACGGACCGATTTGCGCACGGAAGATGGCGGCCGAGCAGGCACGGAACCAGCGCAACGCCGACGACTCGATCATCATCACACCGACCATCACCGACGGCTACGCCGGCGCACGCGGACCGGACGGCACGGTGAAGGTGGTGCGGATCCGGAGTGGTCAACAAACTCCGCTGAAAGGTCGCTGGCGCCACACCGGGATTGCCAGTGGTGAATTCAACTGGGGATACGGCGGCAGCGGACCGGCGGATCTGGCGCGGAGCATCATTGCCGACGCGCTTGGCACCGACAACCCGGACCCGGCCATCTATCAGCCGTTCAAATGGGAATTCATCTCCAGCTGGGGCGACCGCTGGGAAATTTCGCTCGACGAGATCCGTGCCTGGGCAGAAAAAAGAGCAGCCGCCCAATAAAGGGACGACTGCACAAATCCACCTTTCCGCAATTATAGCACGTTTTCGAGGAGGTTGCATCCGTGCCCGTTCAAATCGCAAGAAAATCGCGCGACCTTGAGGCTGATCTCGCGATCTGCGAAGCGGCCACGCCGGGGCCGTGGACATTTGACAGAATTTCCATAAAACGCGAGGAATACGCACTTTTACTCTCTTACCTTTCAACCCAGGATGATCTTCGTTTTGTGGCCGAAGCCCGTGAAGGCTGGCCGTACGCAATTCGGCGGGCTCTGGAAGCAGAGGCTGAAGTGGATCGTCTCCGGAATGAAATTCAGATTCTACAGGAGCAGTTGGAGCAGCGATGCTGCCGGACGTGACGCTTTTCGAGCACCAGAAAACAATCCTGGCGCTTTCGCGTCAACGGATCCGCGACGGGCTCCCTTTCTTCGCGATCTTCGCGGAGCAGGGGACGTCCAAGACGCTCCCGATGCTCATTCTCGCGCTCGACTTATTCAAGTCCGGCGCGATCCGGCACGCGCTGGTGGTGTGCCCTACCAGCGTCAAGGGGAGCTGGAGCCGGGACATCGACCGGTTCTTCTCCCCGCTCGAGCAGCGGCTGTTCGCACGGTTTCTGACCGTGACCACCTACGATCTCATCTGGCGCCGGCCAGAACTGGACCGGGAGTGGGACATGATCGTTCTGGATGAGTCCCACTTCATTAAAAACCGGACTTCGAACCGCTACCGTGGCCAGATCAAGAAAGTGGACGGGAAGCGTCGACGGGTGACGAACGGGATCCAGCAGATCAGCCGGCGATCGAAATTCCGGTACATCATGACCGGAACGCCTATCGGAAACAGCCGCTGGGAAGAGATCTGGGCGCAGTTTGACTTCATGAATCCGGACATCTTCGGTCCATACTCCCACTTCGAGGCGCGGTATTGCATTTTGGGCAAGTATTACAAGCCGGTCGCTTACAAAAACGTGGACGAGCTCAAGGCGACCATCGCCCAGCACAGTATCTGGATCCGGAAAGTCGATTGCCTGGACTTACCCGAGAAGTTGCCGCCGGAACGGCTGACGCTGGAGCTTGAGGAGCGGAGGCTGTACAAGGAAATGCTCCAGAACTACATCGAAGAGCTCGACATCGAAGCGAAAAATCCGCTGGCGCGCCTTGTGAAGCTCCGGCAGATGTGCAGCGGTCACATCCGGGACGACTCCGGCACGGTCCATCGGCTGAAATGCGCGAAGTCTGCGGCGCTGGACGAGCTCCTCGAAAACTGGGATAAGAAGCTCGTCATCTTCGCGGAATTCGAGGAATCGATCGCCGACATCTGCCGCGTGCTGGAGAAACGCAAAATCCACTATGTCACCCTCGACGGCCGGCAAAAAGACAAGCAGGTGTGGAAAAAGTTTCAGGAGGATCCGGGCCTGCAGGTGATTGTCTGTCAGTACCGCTCGGCGTCGGCCGGAATCGACTTGTTCGCGGCGGACACCATGATTTTTTACGAACCCACGCTCAGCAGTCAGACGTTCGAGCAAGCCTGCGATCGGATCCACCGGCCGGGCCAGAGGGAGAAATGCAGCTACATCCTGTTCGAGACGGCCGGGACGGTCGAAGTGAAGATCTGGGACGCCCTCATGCGGCATCGCGACTTCAATGAAACCGAGTTGCGGGCTTTCGTGAAGGAGGTGCAATACAACGTTGGATGAGCTCATCGTAGATAACTTTGCCGGTGGTGGCGGCGCCTCGTGCGGAATTGAACTGGCAACCGGGCGGCCGGTAGACATCGCCATCAACCACGATCCGGCGGCCATCGCCATCCATCGCACCAACCATCCCCGGACAGTGCACTACAACGAGAACGTGTGGGACGTCGATCCGCGGGAAGCCACGAAGGGACGGAAAGTTGCGCTGTGTTGGCTTTCCCCGGACTGCACGCATTTTTCCAAAGCCAAAGGCGGGAAGCCGAGGGACAAGAAAATCCGCGGACTTGCTTGGGTGGCTTTGCGATGGGCTGCTACCGTCCGACCCAGGATCATCATCTTGGAAAACGTGGAGGAATTTCAGGACTGGGGCCCGCTGGACGAACGCGGGTATCCGATCGAAGAGCAGAAAGGACGAATCTTCCGGTCATTCGTGAGCGCTCTCCGGCGGCACGGGTACGAAGTCGACTGGCGAGAGCTTCGGGCCTGCGATTACGGAGCACCCACAATCCGAAAGCGATTTTTCCTGATCGCCCGGTGCGACGGCCGGCCGATCGTCTGGCCAAAGCCGACACACGGGGACCCGCAGAGTCCGGCAGTGCAGGCCGGAAGGTTGAAACCGTGGCGGACAGCTGGTGAGATCATCGACTGGTCGCTACCGGTTCCCAGCGTCTTCGACTCGTCCGAGGAGATCATGCGGAAATACGGAATCCGGGCAGTACGGCCGCTGGCCGCCAACACTATGCGGCGAATCGGTCTCGGGGTTTGGAAGTTCATCCTGAACAATCCCAATCCTTATATCGCCCCGGTGGAATGGAAGGAAGGGGTTCACTCCGGACCGGTGGCGGCGTTTTTGGCGAAGTATCACACGGAGACAACGAACGATCCGAGAGGACAGACACTGGACAGGCCGCTGCTGACGCAAGACACGTCGAATCGGTTCGCGCTGGTCACGGCGAAGCTTCAGCGAGCGGAAGAACCGAACCCGAACGGTGAACGAGTCTGGGCATTCCTGATTGCCTACTACGGATCCAGCATCGGCCAGCAAATGAGCGAACCGCTGGGAACGGTCGTCACAAAAGACCGCTTTGGTCTTGTGATGGTGCGTGGGACACCATACCGGATCATCGACATTGGACTCCGGATGCTGGAACCGCACGAACTGTATCGGGCGCAGGGATTCCCGGAGGGGTATGTCTTCGACCGGGATGACGCGGGGAGACCGCTCCCGAAGAAGGACCAAGTCGAGAAGTGCGGGAATGCGGTTCCGCCGCAATTCGCGGAGGCTCTGGTCCGGGCAAACCTTCCGGAATTGTGCAGACGGGAGGCGATGCTTGCATGATCAGTGGCAAAATCCGCACCCGGGACGGCGAGCTGGTTTTCGTCAGGGACGAAAAGGACTTTGTCCAGCTCGTCGAGCGCGAAATAGGATACGACGCCGCCCAGCTGGTTCGAGAGTTGGCTGATCTGGCCGACATGACTCAGCAGCGGTTGCAAACGGACCTCAATAGTTACGAATCAGAACTGTCAGAGCTCCAGATCGCAATCCGGGATCTAGACCGGAAGCCCGACGCGCTGATCGCAATCTCCAATAAGCAGCGCATAAACGCTGCCGACAAGCGGGAGCTCCGTCGTCTGGCGGAAATGATCCGAGGGTTGCTCAGTCTGGCGCCATGAGGTGGTGAAATGAACGAAAACATCTGGATCTACGACTGCGAAGTCTTTGCCCACGACTGGATTTTTGTCGCCAAGCGGCCGGACGAAAGCGGCGAACAGGTGGTGTTGCACAACGACCCGGCAGCCTTTCGATGGTGGGTGGACAGCTTCGGACGGGACGGTTCCTTGGTCATCGGAGGATACAACACCAAGCACTATGACCAGTGGATCATCAAAGCGATTTATTTCGGCGCCACCCCGGAAGAAATCAAGAAGATCAGCGACTTTATCATCGCCGGGGGTAACGGTTGGGATCATCCGTTTTTCGCGGAAACGCGGTGGCCGCCCTGGATGAACTTCGATCTCATGGATGACATCCCGGTCCCGCTGCGGCTGAAAGAAATCGAGGGAAACCTCGGCATGGACATTGAGGAAAGCAAAGTTTCCTTCGACATCGACCGGCCGCTGACGGAAGAGGAGCGAAACGAAGTCATCCGGTACTGCTGCCACGACGTCGACGCCGCAATCCGACTCTATCATGAGCGCAAGGATTACCTGCAGTCCAAGATCGCCGTCGGCGCCATGTGCGGCCTGTCGCCGGCGCAGAGTCTGCGCCTGACCAACGCCAAACTGACGGCGGAATTTCTGGGCGCCCAGACGCCGCTAGAAGGCTGGATAGAAGGTTGGCCAGACCGAGACGTATATGAGTTTCCCGAGAATCTCATCATCACGAAATACCCGGAAGTCATCGAATTTTTCGCCGACGTGGACCCGGAGCGCAAACGAAAGCTCAACATCGAGATTGCCGGCGTCCCGCACACAATCGCCTGGGGCGGCCTGCACGGCGCCCGGGAGTGCTATCGGGAGGAACGGACGGAAACCCGCCGGATCTCCAGCCGGGACGTGACGAGCTACTATCCGAGCCTCATGATCGTGAATGGCTACATGAGCCGGAACGTCCCGGATCCCGGACAGTTCAAACGGGTTTACGAGCGGAGGATCGAAGCCAAAAAGGCCGGGGACAAGGCCACCGCGGACGCGCTGAAGCTGGTTTTGAATACCACGTTTGGCGCCATGAACAACCAGTTCAACAAGCTCTATGACCCGCGAATGGCGCTGGCGGTGTGCGTGTCGGGGCAGCTCTATCTGATCGACCTTATCGAAAAGCTGGAAGAGGTCCCGAGCTTTCGCCTCATCCAGTCCAACACGGACGGGCTGATCATCTCCTACGACGCCGAGCACGAGGTGGAGATCAACACCGTGATCGACGAGTGGAGCCGACGGACCGGCTTCGGCATGGAAGCTACGGACGTCGAGAAGATCCTGCAGAAGGACGTCAACAATTACGTCCTGCGTACGACAAGCGGTAAGGTCAAGGTCAAGGGCCCCTATCTTGCTGTACTTGATGCTCCGCGCTGGCGCCAGAACAGCATGAAGATCGTTGCCAAAGCGATTGTCGAATACCTGCTGAACGGCGTGCCGCCGGAAGAGACGATCAATGCCTGCGACGACATGGAGCAGTTCCAGATCGTCTGCAAGGCCGGCTCCACCTACGACAAGGTCATCTGGCAGAGTCCGGTCGGAGAAATTGAAGTTCAGAATGTGAACCGCGTCTTCGCCTCGATAAACCGGGACGCCGGCACGCTGTACAAGGTCAAATTGCCAAAGGCACCCGGCGAGAAGGAGCGCCGGGACAAGATCGCCGACCTGCCGGATCATTGCTTCATTGCGAACCGGTCCGGCTACAAGATTGGCATGGTAGATAAGCAATTTTATATCGATCTCGCACAAAAGCGCATCAACGATTACCTGGGCGTAAAGCCCGAAAAAACCAAAAAGGAGAGGAAGAAAACCATGGCAACGAAGACCAAAGCCACTGAAACCGCACAAGTACAGGAAACTGTCCCCGAGGATCCGCGGCTCCGGCTCTACCAGAAGCTCGCGAAGCTGCAGCAGATCATGGATCAATTTGAATGGACCAAAGATGGCAAGAACCGGCACCAGTCCTACGAGTACATCACGGAAAAGCAGTACAAGAACAACTTCAAGAAGGCGCGGGCCGAGGCCGGGCTGCTGTGGAAGATGGAGGAGATCGGTCACGAGTTCATCGGCACCATCTCGGACAAGATGCACCTCGTGCTGACGAAATTCCGCGGCCGGCTGATCGACCCAGAGACGGGCGAGTTCGAAGAATACCTTTTCTCTGGCAGCGGCGCCGACAACGGCGACAAGGCGCTGTACAAGGCGTACACCGGTGGCCTGAAATTCTACCTGGCTTCCAACTTCCTCGTCGCCGAAGGGAACGATCCCGAAAACGATGAGGAGGAAATGCGGCAACTCAAGCCGGCCTATGCCACGCCCGAACGGCGGGAAGAGATCCGCGAGGCGATCACAAACCAGGACGAGCCGGCGACGGAGGAGCAGCTGGAGGCGATCGCGCTCGGCATCGAAGAATTGCAGAAGGCCGGAGTGGACGAGGAGACCATCGCGGGATTCGCGGAGGCCCTCGAAAGCGAGCTGACCAAAGCGGACGCCGAGAAGCTGCTTGACGCCATCACCGAACTGACGGCGACGCCATTCTGAGGTGAGGAATATGCAGATCGACCTCCAAACCCGAACAATCCGACTTCCGGAAAAGCCGCGGCGAGTCAAAAAGATCACGGGGACGAGGCTGGCGCCGATCCTCGGCCTCTCCCCGTGGTCAACGGAATTCGAAGTCTGGTGCGATATGATGGGCGTCTACAAGAAGCCGTTCGAAGAGACAATTTACACGGCCGCTGGCAAAATCATCGAACCGAAGGTCATTAACTATCTGAACCGGCGGTACGCCTTTGGCAAGCTCCAAACACCGACCCAGTACTTCGGCGGCCAGCCGCGTTACGAATGGGACCACTTCCCGGACGAACCGGTATTCGGCGGCATGTGGGACGCGCGGACGCCGACCGCGATCTGGGAACTCAAGACCACCAAACGGGTCGAGGACTGGTACAAACACGGCCAGTTCTCGCCACCCGAATACTACAAGCTGCAGGGCGCGCTGTATGCGTATCTCTCCGGGCTGGACGAGTTCCGGATCGTGCTGTCGATCCTCACGGATAAGGAGTACGAGGCGCCGGAAAAGTTCGAGCCCTCGCCCGACAACACGATTGTCAAGAAGTACAGCGTGGCCGCGGAATACCCGAACTTCGCCGCGCATCTGGATCGGGCACTCAAATGGTACGAGCGGCACATCAACGGTCTCGTGAGCCCGGTCTGGGACGACAAGAAGGATCGGGAGATCGTCCAGGCGCTCACCACCGCGCACGTCCCGCAGCCGGCGGCCGGCGAGGAAGGCGATATCGTCGCGGAGCTCATCCGGCGGATCGAGCCGCTACAGGCCCGGATCGACGCTGTGAGCGAGCAGATCGCCGAGGACGAAAAGGCCCTGAAGCAGCTCAAGGACCAGCTCAAGGCGGAGCTGGAAGCGCGGATGAAGGAGAGTGACAAGAAGATCCAGGCCGCCGGCAAACTGTACCTTTTCGAAGTCACCAAAACCGCCGCAAGCGGCGTCGACACCGACCGCCTGAAAGCGGACGGGCTCTATGAAAAGTACCGCAAAAGCGGGTTCACCACCAAAATCACCATCAAAAGGAGCGATGCTGTATGAAGCGCAAACTGGTCGAAGGATTCCAACCCATTCCGGCAGGGGAGCAAGTCGTCCGCATCAAGGAGATCGACGAATCGGACTACGAGAAATTCGACAAGCTGGTCGTCGTGATCGAAGACGCCCACGGCCGCACGGCACGCGTGAACTTCAATTTCGTGAACAACGACGGCAGCCCGAACGAAATCGCCGATTTTGTGTTCACCCGCATGGCCCGGGCGGCGCTGGGTGACGAGACAATCGACGAGGTGGATACGACCGACCTGATCGGCAAATTTGTCCGCGTCGAAATCGAGCACACCGAGGGCTCGAAGGGCGGCACGTTTGCGAACGTCAAAAAATGGATTGGTCCCGGAGAGCCATTCGAAGTCAAGAAGGCGGCGGGCAATAAACCGGCCAGTGGACCGGCCGGGTCCGGCGCGGCACCGGCGGGCGAGGCGCCACGGAAGAAGACGGCGGCTGAGATTCTCGCCGAGATGAAAGCCCGAAAGGCGGCCGCCGGTGGGAAATGAGAGAAAACCGGCTGCAAAAAGCGTGTACTGACTATCTCACCGAACAGGGCATTTATCATGTCGTGACGCACGGGAATGCCTTTGAACGCAGCGGGCGGCCGGACATCTATCTCTGCTATAAAGGCCGGTTTGTGGGCGTCGAGCTGAAGAAGGGGCCGGGGGATTCTCCGACCCCTCTTCAACAAAAGCATCTGCGTGAAATTCGCGAAAGCGGGGGAATCGGGGTATGGCTCACGTCGCTGGAGGAACTGAAAAACCTGCTGTCCTCGATCGATTCGATGCTTTCCTAAAGCTCCGGGAAGACAAGGCGCCGATCAGTTGGGACACCTATCCGGCCGACAGGCTCCGCGCGTGGCCGAACGTCGGTCTGCCCATCCCTGAGCCCTACGTTGCCGTGGACATCGATGACGCCGAACAAGCGGAAAAACTGACCCGTTTGGTTCTCGAGGAAGGCATCAAGTGTCAGATCATGCAGACGTCCCGCGGCAGGCACTTTTGGTTCGCGACGGCCGAGCCCGTCAAGAACAGCGTGAAGACGACCACCGGGATCGGGCTGGTGGCGGATTACCGCAGCTGGGGGAAGCAGTCGCAGGTGTGCGTGAAGCTTGCCGGCGAATGGCGGGAATGGCTCACTGACTGGGATTGGGACGAGCTGGACGAGCTGCCTTGGTGGCTTCGGCCACTCCGGCAAAACCGGTGGCGCTTCTGGGAGATGGGTGAGGGGGACGGCCGCAATCAGGCGCTTTTTGAGTACCAGATCGACCTGGCCAAGCGGGGGATCAGTCACGCGGACGCAGCGGAAGTTATCCGGCTGATCAACCAATACATTTTCAAGGAGCCGCTGCCGGAAGAGGAGCTGCGGACGGTGACGCGGGAGGAGGCATACCCGGAAGTCGACAGGCCGGCTCCAGGAGTGGATATTGATGCGCCATGGTTCACAGAGAAGGGAAAATTCCTCCACAACGTCATGGGTGACATTCTGATCAGCGAGATGCACATCATCAGCCGGCACGAACGGCTGTATGTCTACAAGGACGGATACTACCAGCCGGGGGAATACGAGATCCTGCGAGCGATGATCGAAAAATACCCGACCTCGAAGCGCAGCGAGCAGAACGAGGTGCTGAATTACATCACGATCCAGCGGCACATCGGCGACCCGCCGGTGGAGGAGTACGTCATCAACGTCAAAAACGGCCGGCTGGACCTCAGAACCGGAGAGCTTCACCCGCACACGCCGGAGGCGTACGACTTCCAGCAGGTCAATGCCGTCTACGACCCCTCCGTCTATTACGAGCCGATCGACCGGATGCTCATGCGCGTCTTTTGTGGCGATTATCAGCTGTTCAAGCTGTTCGAGGAAATGCTCGGGTATTGCCTGATCAAAAACTGCCGCATGCAAAAAATCTTCATCATGTTCGGCGACGGCAACAACGGCAAGTCGACGCTCCTGCGGATGATCTGCGCATTCATCGGCGAAGGGAATTATTCGACCCTGTCGCTGCAGGATCTGGAGACAACTTTTCGGCCGGCGGAGCTGGAGAACAAACTGGTCAATCTGGGCGACGACATCCCAGCCACCACCATTAAGGACTCCAGCCGGCTGAAAAGCATCTCGTCCGGGGAGCGGATCACGGTCGAGCGCAAGAACAAGGATCCGTTCATTCTCAAAAACTATGCGACGCTCATTTTCACGACGAACAAGATGCCACCGGTCAATGACAAGTCGTTCGGGTTTTACCGGCGTCTGATTCTGATCCCGCTGGATGCCAAATTTTCGAACACGGATCCGGATTACGATCCGGACATCTCCCAGAAAGTCGTTTCCGAGGAGGCCCGCAGCTATCTGCTCAACATGGCGGTCCGGGGCCTTCGCCGGCTGCTAAAGAAGGGCTTCACCCGGTCGGAGAAGGTGGAGAAGGCGATCCGGACCTACAAGGTCCAGAGCTCGCATGCGCTGACCTGGCTTTCGGAAAACGACATCACCGAAGAATATCTGCTTTCGAAACACACTGGGGAACTGTACGCCGAGTTCAAGATTTGGTGTGAGAACGAAGGGGTTGAAAACATTCCGAGGCAGCAGACGTTTACGATTGATATTCAGCGGGAATTCGATTTCGGAATTTCGAAGCAACAACGAGATCCGAAGACCGGTCGAAAATGTCGGTACTTTGTCCCGCCGTCCCGTCGAGATATTGAAAAAATCGACGAATCATGAAGGGACGGAGGGACATTTGTCCCGTCGTGTCCCGTCGGGATTTTGCGAAGGGACAAGCGACGGGACAGGCTTCAGTCCTTGTGGCTCTGGGAAAATCCGGTTTCTGTCCCTTCGTCCCTTCTATCTCTCTATTCTTATATACGCGCGCACGCACGCGCACGGGCGCACATGTAAAAGAAATTACACAAAATGACGGGACGACGGGACAAAACAGAGAAAGCCCAATAATGACGCGACATCTGGCTGTCCCTTCGAAAAATGGCGACGGGACATGAAGGGACATGACGTGACAAACGTTGAAAGGAGCCAATTGGATATGAGCCGGGCAGAAAAACGAGCCTTTTACCAGCGGATTCGCCGGCTTAATTACCACGATTTCTGGCAGGCCATGGACGAGCTGCACACCCGGGCGTACCAGCTGGCCGCGAAGCACTATCAAGAAGCGATGGATATAGTTTTGCAACCGAAGCAGAAGGCCGCCGTGGTGGCGAAGGCGGAGGAGATCCGGGAGCTGTGGGACGGCGTGTATGAGATCACGGTAGACGCAGTAGGCGAACACTTGGCGGATGAAGTGACGGCATTCGGGATGGATTGCCGTGATGGGAGGTGTGAGTTTTGATGAGCACTATCCTTTCGGCCAAAACGGTGACGACCCGGAAACCGCACGCTTGTTGGGGCTGCGGCATCAAGTATCCGCCGGGGACGGAAATGAAGGTCGTAACGAGCGCGGACAGGGGGCTTGATACAGCCTACTGGTGCCGGACTTGTCAGGAGTATTGCAATCGTTACTTGGAGCCAGATGATGTCGTTGTGTCCGGCGAGCTCCGGTTTGAAGATCCGGAAGGCTGGGAAGCGATCAGGCAGGAGCTGGAGCAGAAGGGGGAGACGACGCAATGATCGGCCTGAAACAGCCCAAACCCGGCGAGTCATTTCGCTTGCTGGTAACAGTCCGGAAGGTGAAGCGCGGCGTGCCGACCGTCATCCGCGTCGCTGGGAGGGAGTACGTGCTGCGCGCGGAAGGGCAGTTCAATCAGCAGGGAAGGAGGCGAGCGGTGAGGCGTGACCGACCGTAACTTGATCGCTGAGCTCATCGTCCAGTACAGCGACGGCATCCGCCACTTGGACAGCTACCGCCGATCCCTCGACCGGTCCAACCCGAACGAGGCTGACGAATCCCGCACAGTCGCCGGCATGCTAAGCGACATGCGGTACGCACTGGACTGGATGCGCCGCGGCCGTCGTCCGGGTAGCCGGAAGGGAGCCGAGAAGCGCGACATCTACCGGCGGCGTGAGCTGTTGCAGAGCGCCGAGCCGATGACGGAAGAGGAGCGGCGGCGTTTGATCGATTGTGTGGCCGTGATGACGGAACGGGAACTGACATGCTGGTTGCTTCACATGGCGCATGGGTTGACACAGAACGAAATTGCTGATAGATTGAAAGTGTCGAGAGCATCTGTTCGCATGTATCTCGACCGGGCGAAGAAGAAGGTCGAAGAAAAATTTTCATGATGGCATGTCGCCATTACGTCGCCTTTATGTCGCCCGAATGTCGCCAATTTTATCGTAGCCCTTTTGCGCCCTTTTTACGGGGCGCTTTTTGATTATCCTGAGTCTCGCCGAATGGCGGGGCTCTTTCTTTATTTCGTCCAGCCGCCTCGCTGGGTGCAGCGCCCACTCATCCTCCGCCGGGACCGGACCGGTGCGGGGCGGCTGTCCGGGGACTGAGGTGATTCCATGCGAAGACCTAAACGACCATGCAACCATCCCGGTTGTCGGAGACTTGTTGAAAAAGGATATTGTGACGAGCATGAGCGACAACGACAGCTAGATTATGACCGCTGGCGCGGGTCGTCTGCAGAGCGAGGATACGGTCACCGTTGGCGGAAGTATCGGGAATGGTTTTTGAAGCGGCATCCGCTTTGCGTGAGATGCCGTGAGGACGGGAAGCTGGAGCCGGCTAATGTGGTTGATCATATCGTCCCGGTGACGGGCGCAGACGACCCGTTGTTTTGGGACACAGACAACCATCAGGCGTTGTGCGATAAGTGTCATAACATCAAACGGGCGACGGAGGACAAGGAGACGTGGGCGAGGAGGCGCAAGGGATAGGGGGGTCGAAAAAGCTGGGGGGTGTTTCAACGTGACCGCGCGCCCAGCTTCGCGCAAATTTTTTTCGCAAAATCGAACTTTAGGGAGGTGAAGCGTCATGGCGGGAAGACCCAGCAAACCGGTACAGCTCATCAAACTGGAAGGTAACAAGGATCGGCGAACGAAGGCGGAACTGGAATACCGGGAAAAGATGGAAAAGTCCCTCTACACCGGGACGAAGTTTCGGGAGTCTCCCGCCGTGAAGGCCGATCCGATTGCGCACAGGGAATTCCTGCGGCTCAAGAAGCTGTACAAGAACATCCAGTTCATCGACGGGTTGGACGAGCAGTTGATCAACCGTTATTGCCTGCTCATCAGCCAGGAGCAGCGAATGGTGGAGCGAAACGATCCGGATGAATTCGTCGCACTGCACAAAACGCGGGAGCTGATTCTCAAGCTGGAGGACCGACTCTTTCTCAATCCGGTCTCCCGCATCAGAGCGATCCCGAAGAAACCGCCGGAGGAAGAGAAGGAATCGCCGATGGCGAAGTTTTTAAGTCGCCGGGTAGGTGGCGGCCATGCGACATGACAAACAGCGTGCGCTCGAGGTCATCGAATTTGTGCAGATGCTCCACGCGGTGGACGATTTCTTCGGCCAACCGTTCAAGCTCCTGGATTGGCAATACCAGGTGCTCTGGGACGTGTATGGCACGGTCAGAGAGGATGGACATCGCCAATATCGTTACGCCTATCTGGAGATCCCGAAGAAGAACGGGAAAACGACGCTGATCGCCGCATTGGCGCTGTATCACCTGGTTTGCGATCCGCCCGGCGGGCAGATTTTCTGCTGCGCTGCGGATCGCGGACAGGCGGAGCTTGTGTACAACGCGGCGTGGGGGATGATCACCCAGGAACCGGAATTCGAAGGGATCCTGCGGGTGTTCGACAGCCGGAAGGAGATCAAGAACCTAAAGACCGGTACCAAGCTGAAAGTGCTGTCTGCCGAGGCATACACCAAGCACGGCATAAACCCGACGGTGGTGATCTTCGACGAGCTCCACGCCCAGCCGAACCGGGAGCTGTGGGATTACATGACGTTCGGCTCCGGCGCCGCCCGGAAGGAGCCGCTCTATTGGGTGATCACAACAGCCGGCGACGATCCGGACCGGAAGACGATCGGCTGGGAGATTCACGAGTACGCCCGGAAGGTGCGGGATGGTGAGATCCATGACCCGTACTGGTACGTGAAAATATACGGCCTGCCGGAAGATGCGGAAGATCAGGGCATCGACATTTTCGACGAGAAACTCTGGCATGAAATCAACCCGTCGCTGGGTCATACGATCAGCATTGAATCCGTCCGCCAGGAGGCGCTGGCCGCTCGCAACAGCGAGTCGGCGAAGCGCCTTTTCTGCTGGCTGCGCCTGAACATGTGGGTCAGCCTGAAACGCATCGGCTGGCAGCCGCTCAGCTTGTGGGACAAAACCACCGGCGAATGGGGGCGTGCGGATCTGGTCGGCAAGCGGTGCTATGTTGGGTTGGACTTGTCTAGTACGACCGACCTGACCGGCGCCGTGTACCTGTTCCCGCCGCAGGAGGGTTTCGATGATTGGCGGTTCATCATGGAGGCGTGGATCCCGGAGGACAACATGAAGGAGCGCGTCCGGAAAGATGGTGTGCCGTATGACCGTTGGGTGAACCAGAAGTACCTGCACGCCACACCGGGCGATGTCATCGATTACGACTTTGTCGAGGCACAGCTGCTGGTGGCGAACAAAACATACAAGATCACGGCCCTCGGATCCGATCCGTGGAACAGCCGGATGCTGACACAGCGTCTCATGCGCGCCGGCATGGAAGTGGTGGAAATCCCGCAAAACATGAAACATCTCTCGCCGGCAATGAAGATGATCGAGATGCTCATGAAGTCCGGGAAGATGACGCACGAGAAACATCCGGTCGGCCGCTGGTGTTGGGGGAACGTTGTCGTGGACGTCGACGGCAATGAAAACATCAAGCCGATGAAGAACAAATCGAAGGAGCGTATCGACCTGACGTCGGCGCTCATCATTGCTATGGCCACCGCCATGATGTTTGAAAACGTCGAAGTTGAATCCGTCTATGAACGCCGTGGCCTACGAGTGCTGTGAAAGGTGGTGATAGCTTGAAACTGGTTGAACGATTCAAACGCGCCGCAAAAGCGTTCCGCAATGAATACACGATGGAGGATTTTGACCGCAGCGTGCTGGAGCGCATCCGTGGCGGAAACGTGCATTCGGGTGTTCAAGTCAATGAAGAAACAGCCATGCGCTTTATCACGGTTTATTCGTGCGTGCGTGTTTTGGCAGAGGCGATTGCTTCCCTTCCGCTTTTCGTGTACAGGGCAAGACCGAGTGGTGGGGCGGACAAAGCACGGGATCACCCGGTTTTTGATCTTCTTTATAACCAGCCAAACGATGAAATGACAACCGTAACATGGCGCGAGCAACAAATGGGAAATCTCGTGATTGCCGGGAACAGCTATTCGATTATCACATTTAACGGGCGCGGTCAACCGATCGAGCTTTACCCTGTTCCTTGGAATCAAGTGCAACCTTTCCGGGACCCAGCGGACAACAAGATCAAATATCAAATCACGGATCGTGGAAAAACGGAAATTTACCCCGCTTATAAAGTGTTCCATATCCCTGGGTTGGGGTACGACGGTATCATGGGTTACAGCCCGATTCGCATGGCCGCTGAAAGTATTGGTGTGGGGATTGCTGCCGCTCAATTCAGCGCCAGGTTTTATGGGCAAGGCATGAATATCGGGGGCGTACTTGAGCATCCCGGCGCGCTTTCCGACCGGGCTTATGAGCGTTTGCGCGAAGACATCGAGGCCCGCGGCTCTGGTCTTGCGAATAGCTGGCGTCCGCTGATTCTGGAAGAGGGGATGAAATTTAACCGAATCCCGATGCCGCTCACGGACGCGCAGTTTATTGAGTCGCGCAAATTCACTAGGGATGAAATTTGCGGACTGTTCCGTGTTCCGCCACACATGATCGCAAACCTTGAGCGAAGCACAAACAACAACATTGAACATCAATCACTGGAATTTGTCATGTATTCGCTTCTTCCCTACATCACCAAATGGGAAAAAGCGATCACTTGGAAACTGTTCACGCGGCAAGAGCGGGAACAGGGATATTACGCAAAGTTTAATATTGCTGGATTGCTTCGCGGCGATTACAAGAGCCGGCAGGAAGGACTTGCGATCATGCGGCAAAACGGCGTGATTAATGGAAACGAGTGGCGAGAACTCGAAGAAATGAACCCGATTGATGGACCGGCGGGTACCGCTTATCTGGTCAATGGGAACATGATCCCGACCGAAAAAGCGGTCGCCAAGGAGGTGGTTTAATGCGATTCTGGAACTTTCGAAGGGTCATGAATGAATTGGGTGAGGAGGAAGTCGAACTGCGCATTGAAGGTGAAATCGTCAGCGATGATGACGCATGGATTTATGAGTGGTTCGGCATGTCTGCTACTACGCCCAATGCATTTCGTCAAGCGTTAGCTGAATACAAAGGGAAGAATATAACGGTATGGATCGACTCTTGGGGTGGAGATGTATTTGCTGCCGCCGGCATCTACAACGCCCTGAAAGAACATGATGGGGTTGTAACGGTAAAAGTAGACGGGAAAGCCGTCTCGGCAGCTTCGGTCATCGCGATGGCTGGCGACCGCGTTCTCATGTCTCCCGTCAGCATCATGATGATCCACAACCCATGGACCGGCGCACGTGGAGAAGCAAAAGACATGCGCCATATAGCTGACGTACTTGATGAAGTGAAAGAGGCGCTGATTAACGCCTATCAAGCAAAAACAGGCCTTAGCCGCAACAAGATTTCGCGGATGATGGATGAAGAGACGTGGATGAGCGCCAGGAAGGCTATGGCAGAGGGTTTTGCGGATGGGATGCTTTATACAGAAGCGCAATCCGATGACGAACCTGTCCAGAACGCCTATTCGTTTAGCCGGCTTGCAATCCAAAATAGCATAGACGGCGTAATGAGACGGTTCCTTGAACAGTACCAAAAACATAATCAACCAAAAGAAATGCGGAGCCAAACGGCCCCGCTTTCTTTATATCAAAAACTCATTGACAAAAGGGAGAGTGTTGCGAAGTGAACTTGCAAGAACTTCTGCAAGCTCGCGCCGAAAAGATCAAGGCGCAACGTGCGATTTTCGAAAAAGCAAAGTCAGAAAATCGCGACATGACGGAGGAAGAGGAAAGGCAGTTCAACGCGCTGGAGTCCGAGATCGTTGATCTTGAATCCAAGATCGACACGGCGCGTCAGCAAGAACACCGCGAAGCCGTTCTGGCTGCCCGCGAAGCCAGCCTGAATGAACCGGTGGACAAGCCGTTCCGTCCGTCCGCTCTGTTTGGTGCCCCCGGTCCGGTGGAGAAGAAAGAAAACTACGGCTTCTCCAGTCTGGGTGAATTTATCCATGCCATTCGCTTTGGCGACAACAAGGGTCGGCTGGATGCGATTCTCAACGACATGTCCATGGGGAGCGACGCCGACGGCGGCTATGCTGTGCCGGAACAATTCCGCGAAGAGTTGCTTCGCATTGACGGTCTGACGGCTATCGTCCGGCCGCGCGCGCAAGTCATTCCTCCGGGCACGCCGCCTGATGCCAAGATCACGATTCCCGCTTTCCATCAAGGTGCAGACGGTATTCTTGGTGGCGTGCAGGTGCAATGGATTTCCGAGGGTGCTGCAAAGCCGCAAACGAACCCGAAACTTGAGGAAGTTTCCCTGCAACCGCAAGAAGCCGCAGCGCATGTCGTCGTGACGGACAAGTTGCTCCGCAACTGGCAAGCCGCTGACGGGTTCATTCGCACGCTGTTGCGGCAAGCAATCGCGCAAGCCGAAGATATTGCATTCCTGACTGGTGACGGTGCTGGCAAACCGACCGGCGTGTTGAATGCGGCCACGACTGGCGCATTGGCAGTCAATCGTGCAGTCGCTAACCAAATCGGCTATGTCGATCTGGTGAATATGGTTGCCAAGCTGTTGCCGCAATCGTTTAGTACGGCTGTGTGGGTTGCGTCCCAGTCGGCACTGCCGCAAATCATGCAACTCAAAGACGAAAACAACAACAACATCTTTGTTCGCGGCGACGTGACCCGTGGTATTGCTGACACGCTGCTCGGTCGTCCGATCCTGTGGACGGGCAAGGTTCCTGCACTCGGTTCAAAAGGCGATCTGTCGCTGATCGACTTCTCCTACTACCTGGTGAAAGACGGTTCTGGACCGTTCGTCGCCGCATCCGAACACGTGCATTTCGTCAATAACAAAACGGTTATCAAGGCGTTCTGGAACGTGGACGGTAAGGCATGGGTGACGGCTCCGCTTAAACTGGAAGATGGCGTGACGCAAGTTTCGCCGTATGTCGTTCTGGATGTTCCGGCGGCTTAATGACCATGAAGGGGAGTCCGTAGACTCCCCTTCCCTCTTTCAAAAGGTGGTGATGACGTGAAATTCATCACGACTAATCCGTTCTACGACAAAAAGAAAAACTTGATCGAGCCGGGAACTGTAATTCAAGCGGAAGGCGCGTATGCTGAATGGCTCGTCAAAGCCAACGTAGCGCGTCCGGTCGGGGGTGATTCGGATGAATCTGAAGCTGATAACCCCTCCGGCAAGCGAGCCGGTAAGTCTGGCCGAGGCAAAGGCGTATCTGCGGGTTGATACCAACGATGAAGATGCGCTCATTTCTGGCCTAATTACCGCAGCCCGCGAATACTGCGAGTCGTTCCAGAATCGCGCCTACATTACGCAGACATGGGAACTGTCGTTTGACGACTTCCCGAACATGCCGCTGAAACTGCCGCGCCCGCCGCTTGTGAGCGTGGAAAGCGTGAAGGTTATCGACTCCACTGGTGCAGAAACGACGCTTGACCCTTCCGATTACATCGTGGACACCGATTCCGAGCCGGGCCGAATCGCTTTCGCCTACGGAAAATGTTGGCCGAGCGTAACGCTCCAACCGGTGAACGCTGTGAAAATCCGATATACGGCGGGATATGACGACGCGCAAAAGGTGCCGCAGTCGGTGAAACAGGCGATGCTAATTTACATTGCGCATCGCTACGAAAACCCCGACACCGACGATGTGCCGGAAGTGGTGCGAACGCTGCTGTGGCCTGACAGGGTGGTGCCGGTATGAGCAAAAGCCTTTTGGCGCGGATGAAGCACCGCGTCACCATCTTCCGTTCACCCGGACCAGACGAAACCGACGAATATGGCCAGCCGCTTGACGACCCGATCCCTGTTGCGACCGTCTGGGCCGCTATCGAGCCGATGCGTGGCCGGGAATACACCGCCGCAATGGCCGAACACGCCGAAGTGACGACACGGATCCGGATCCGGTACCGGGAGGATATTGACCGCACCATGATTGTCCGGTACAAAGAGCCTGGCGATCCCGAATTCCGCGAGTTCGAGATCCTGCATATCATCCATCCGGAATTCCGGCGACGCGAACTCCAACTCATGTGCAAGGAGCGACAGTGAGATGCGAGTTATTATCAAACGGGAAGTAATTGAGCTTTCACCCGTCGACGGTTGGAGACGATTTGCTCCAGGGAAACTCATTATTCAATTGGAGCGGCAATGATGGCGCGGAAATCGGAAATCGTCGGCATGAAGGAACTCGAACGCGCGTTCCGAGAACTCGGCAAAGTCCCGCAAACGGCGGCAACACAGTCGGCGCGGGCGGGCGGCAGGATCGCTCTCAAAACGGCAAAAGCCTTGGCGCCGGTTGATACCGGAGAACTCCGGGAAGGTATCATCATGAAACGCGAGCGGTCCCGTGTCAAGGGTAAGGCCGTGTATGACGTGATGATGGACCCGGGCATGAATGACGTGTTTGTGAAAATCTCGAAAGACGGCAAGCGGTACTATTACCCGGCGTCGCAGGAGTACGGATTTCTCACGGTCGATGGCGGGTATGTACCTGGCTATCGGTTCCTGCGGCGAGCCATCGACGACAACAAAACTGTAATCGAAAAGAAAGTGTTGGAGACGGCTGGCAAGGCAGTGGATAAGGCTTTGCGGAAAGGACGGTGAGTGAGGTGGCGGGATTGGAAGTCACTGTTAAGTTAGCGGACACGGAAGTATTTCAAAACATGCTCAATCTGTTCCAAGAAATCGCCAACGATGAAAGCATTCCGGAAGAGAAACGGAAACGCATCGTTGACCGGCTGCTGGAAATTGGGGCGATCAAAGAATGAGCTTTGAACCGGCTTTGGCGCAGGAATTGAAAACTATTCCGGAATTGCAGAATCGGGTCTATCCGCTAGATGCACCGGAGGCCAACGCTGAGCAGGGCGTTCCGTACTTGATTTACGCGTCCAGCGAAGGGTTGCGAGACAAAACACTCAGCGGTTATCTCGAATCCAAAGAGGTTCGAGGAGAACTGAACATCATAGCCAAGCGTTACGGCGATATGAAGGCGATCACCAAAAAGGTGGTCGCCTTACTTGTTGGCTTCGAAGGTCGGCGAATCGGCTCCGGCGGTCCTTACATCGAGGCCGTCGAGTATCAAATGCCGGTCGAACTATACGAAGAACTGCCGAAACTCTACCGCTGCGTGGTTGAGTTTTCGGCTTATTTTGCTGAGGGGTGATTAAGGTATGACCAAAAGAGCAACGCGGTCAGTAGGTACAAAACTCAAAATTGGCCTGAACTTTATCGGCGATTTGTCCAGCATCGGCTCGCCCTCGATCACGCAAGAAGAAATTGACGTAACGACGCTGGACAGCGAAGACGGATACCGCGAATTCATCGGCGGATTCAAGGACCCGGGAGAGGTTTCGATCTCGGGCTTTTTTGTTCCCTCTGATCTTGGACAAGCCGATTTGTACGCGGCAATGGATTCCGGCGACGTGCAGGACTTTGAAATCATCTATCCACCGCAGCTTGGCGCATCGTGGAGCTTCCAGGGCATCGTGACGCAATTTAACGTCACGTCCGAAACCGAGGAAGCAATCGGATTTGAGGCCACGATCCGGGTGAGCGGAAAGCCTAAGCTGAATTTCGGCGCAAGCTCTGGCCTGACTGATCTTATCGTTACCGGCGCAGGCGGCGTGCTGTCTCCTGTCTTTGACAACGGCACGTATTTCTACACGTTCGCCGGCGTCACCGATCCGAGTTTTACCGTCACGGCTACGGCCGCGAATCATACACTCAAATTGTATGTCGATGGTCAATTCCAGGAAGATTTGACCAGCGGCCAACCGTCGAGCGCAATTCCGTTTGAAACGGCTGAATCTCGGAAAGTGACGATCATCGCGCAGGAAACCGGAAAGACGTCCGTTGTGTATGAAGTTGTTGTCACCAAGGCGTAAAAAATGAAAATCCCGGGGGTGGTTGCCCCCGGGATCATTGTATCGCTTCAACGGCTTTTTCCAATAGTTCGAACGGGGTCAATGGATTCGTTTCTATGCGAAGACTGCGCGATTTTATCAAGTTCGCCGGGTTGTCCAGCTTGAGGACAAGCGTGGTTTCATACCCAGACGTCAATTTTCGGGTGATGATTGTGGATGCCCTAGCAATTCGGTTTCCTTCTCCATCGTAAAAAACGGCGACGACTTCAATCGGATGATCGAAGTCCTTTTTGACTTCAAAGTCTATGGGTATGGACGAAACTGAGCTATTGGTTATTTCGAGTTGCGAGAATCGGAAATACTCATTTTCGATCGGATCGTAGTACATTTTGCTTACAGGAACGGCAAGTGTCCCGCCGTTGGATAAAAACCAATATGCGCCGATTGCGGCCAAGATTAGCATGATGGCCCCAAAATAGTTGCGGGATTTTTTCTTGCGCTTTTCCTTTTTTATGGCCGGAAATGTGGGGTCGAGCAGCCACTTACCACAATTCAGGCAGTATTTCTGATGCTCGCCATTTTCCTGCTTGCACATCGGGCAGATATAAATGTCCATACTCCCCACCTCACCCTTAGGATAAGACAGTTTTCCAAAAAAATCTACTGAAAGGAATGAATATCAATGAGCAAAAACAACAGCGATTTGGTGATTATCCATCTCGACCGTCCGCGAGAACTGCGATTTGGACACAAAGCACTCAAGACGCTTGTTGCGCTGACCGGAAAATCGCTCGAAGAAATCGAAGATGAAGGATTCAACGATTTTGATATGGTTGAGAAATTGGTTTATTGCGGCTTGCTTCACGACGCGAAGGAAAACGGGGAAGCGCTCAAGTTGGAGCAGATGGAAGACCTTCTCGATCAAGCGCCGAATTACCGGCACATCGTTGAATCCGTTGGAAAGGCCTTTGCGGCCGCATTCGGCGCTAAGCCGGAGGAACTGGAGGGAAACGACCCCCAGGATCAGAAGGCGAAGAAAAGCGTCCGTTCGACTTCGAAGAATCGAAGCGCGTAGCAATCCGTGTCGGTGTCAGTCTTCACGATTGGGAGAGGATGACACCGCGAGAGCTGTGGTTGCACATCCAAGAATACAACGAGAAACGGCGACAAGAACTTGAGTTTGCCATCGTCCACGCATACAACACAGCCAGGTTCTACCGGGCTAAAAAATTGCCCAGTTTGAAAACAGTGTTGGAGGACATGCGGAAAAACCAGCAGCCTGAACGAGCACAAACACCCGAAGAAATGCTGGCCTTTGCAAAGCGATTCATGGCAAATCTTGAAGGGAAGGAGTGACCGAGCGTGGCCGTTGTACGTAACCTCATGATCCGGATCGGCGCAGACTTCTCCGCAGCGCGCCAGACCATGCAAAACGCTACGCGGGAACTGAACCGGTTCAAAAATGACGCAACCAGGACGACGAGAACCATTTCCGGCACAAAAGGAATCGGCGGGATCACGACTGAATTCCGCAATCTCGGCCGGACGGTCACTTCCTCCCTTTCGCAAATTCGCGGCTCTAAGGGTCTGGGCGGGATAGCGGCCGCGCTTGCTTCCATACGTCCGACACTCGGCGCTGCAACCTCTGGGCTCCGAAACTTCGCATTGGCCGCCGGCGGAGTGACGGCTGCTCTTGGGCCGGCAGGAATTGCTGTTGCGGGCGTGACTACGGCGGTAGCGCTTCTTTCCGCCGGATTGTACAAAGCCAGCCAAACCGCCGCGAAATTCGAAGCCGATATCGGCCGACTCAACATCACGCTCCGCGAGGGTGCCCGTGCCTATATGGACTGGGCACAGGCTCAAGGTCTGGCGAAGCAGACCGCCGCTGAGCTCGGCGCGACCTACGGGAATTTGCTCGCATCCTTCATCAGCGACACGAAACAGCTTCAAGAGTCTACCCAAGACCTTGTTCACGCTACCCGAGTGATCGCTTCATATACTGGACGGGATATTGATGACGTGTTCAACCGGATTCGTTCCGGTATGCTCGGATCGACGGAAGCCATCGAAGACCTCGGCGTGTACGTGAACATCTCGATGATCGAGTCGACCGAAGCATTCAGAAAGTTCGCTGGTGACAAGTCGTGGAGTCAGCTTACATTCCAACAGCAACAGCAGATCCGTCTGGCCGCTATCCTGGAGCAGACGTATAAGCGCTATGGCAATGAGCTGCAGCAAAACGTGATGACGAAGCAAGAAAGACTGCTCGAGCAATTCAAAGATGTGAAGTTGCATTTGTCCCAGATGTTTCTGCCGCTTTGGGATGCCGTTCTCCCGGCGTTAACACGTTTCGGCGAGTCCCTCGCCTGGGTGACCGAGCAACTCGCTCGGTTTTTCTATGCCATCAGGGGATGGGACTATGATGAAATGACGCGGGGGACCAACCAGGCAACGGACGCTATCAACGATCAGGGCGATGCGTATGATGATCTGGCTGAATCCGCGAAAAAAGCAGTGAAACAGCTCGCGGCTTTCGACGAAATCAATCAGCTCGGTGATTTCGGCGACGGATCAAAAGGCGGAACAGGGAGCAGTGGCGGCGGTGGATTTCCCACACCGCCAGGAACACCCTCCGGCGGCGTAATTTGGGACTGGCCCGAGGTCCCGCCCGCACTCACGAAGCGGTATCGCATCGAATTCGACCCGCCGCGCCCTCCCGATGCCGGGCTAGGCGCGGTCGTGACGAATGTACTCGCCACAATCAACGATTTGACGCGGGAGACCCGGGCCAAAATGGCTCAGTGGCTGAATGATGTGAACGCAGACGTTGCCAACGGATTGGCTCCGATTGGACCGCGTTGGAGCGGATTGCTCGCCGGAATGCTCGGTGCCGCGGCCGCAACGTTCCCGCTTTTGAATGGGCATTTGACTGGGTTTCAATCCAGCTTGGGCGTGACCGTCCCGCCGATCATCAACCTCGGCGCGATATGGTCGAGCACGCTTGCTTCCATGCTCGGGGTGTCCCAGGGGACCTTCCCGCAACTCAACGCGGAGCTCGGCGGTTTCCGGTCGTCGATCGACAGCATTGTACCGCCCACGCTCAATGTTGGCGTGGCATGGAGTACGGTGTTGGCTGGTATGCTGGCGGAGCTTCAAAGTCATCGTCCGCTCATAGAGGCGGACTGGTCATCGCTGAAAAATGAAATCAAATCCATCGAACTGCCGCTCGGATTTGTACGCGAGGAATGGAAAAATTCTCTTGCGTACGTACTGAGTGAGTTGCGGAACTTCCGCCCGGGCTTTGCTTTGGAATGGGCCGGTCTTGGAGTGACGCTGTTCAGCCTGATCCCGACACTAGACAGTGTTAAATCGTCTTGGTCTACTGCCCTTGAGAGCATGCGAGCCGCGGCCGAGCAAAAAATCAGCCCGATCATCCAAAAAATCAACGATGCCATAGCCGCATGGATGACGCTTCAGAGCTTGATTGGTGGAGCCGTGCCGAGCCTGCAAGATATCAAATCAAAAGCATTGTCTGCACTCGCGGAAGCTGGATTGACTTTCCGTGCCGGTCTTGAAAAAGTGGGCGAAGTTGTAACGCCAAAAAACGTGACCAGCGATCTCCCCGGTCGAGACCTGCCAGTGATCGGATACTTGCTCCAAGGATTGGATTGGCTCTCCGACAAGACAGCTCCATTTTCCAAGGCTGCTGCACCGTATATTGTCCCGGGCGCTGGCATGGCTGGCGCAGGATCGGCCGCAAGAGGTGTGGTCAGCCAGGCATCCAAATGGTTCGATGATGCTTTGCAGTGGATATCTGGTCTCCTCAAAAGTGGCGCCACTGTGCCGGCATTCGCGTCCGGCGGCATCGTATACGGCCCGACTCTTGCCATGATCGGCGAAGCCGGAAAAGAAGCCGTGATCCCGCTGGAAGATACATCCTTTGTGGACACCTTGGCCAGCGCGATTGGGACGGCTGTTGTGGCGGCGCAACAAGCTGCGCAAGACGGACAGGAGTCCGACCGAGAAATCGTCATCCAAATCGATGGTACGACTCTGGCCCGTGTGATGTACCCGTATCAACAGCAAGAGCAACAGCGGCGCGGACCGGCCGTGATTAAGACTGTATGACGGAGGTGGGCGATTTGATAAAGATTGACGGTGTGCAAATCCCCACGCCGTCTAGCTACACGGCGGGGGTGATGGACCTCTCTAAAGCCGAGCGCAACGCAAGAGGCACGATCATAATTGAGCGAATCGCCACAAAGCGTAAGCTCGAACTGACTTGGAATTATCTCGACAAAGACCGGTTGAGCCGGCTTTTGCAGGCTGTCTCTCCGGTCTTTTTTACGGTCGAATATCCCGATCCGCAAGACGGCACAATGCGGACCGGAACCTTTTATGTTGGCGACCGCAAAGCAGGGGCGATTGATTACCAAAATGGCGTCGTGCGCTGGAAAGACGTTGCCTTTAACCTGATCGAGAGGTGATACGGCATGATCACAACATCCCCGGAATTTGATCAAGCCATATACTCACCATCGCGCCGCACATCAGCCCGCGTCACCTTTGACATCAGCGACGTGACAGCGGCAGATGATGCATCCGTTACCGTTACCAGCGAGGCAGAGATCAGCCGCAAGGATCAGATGCACAATCAGGTGAGGGACCGTCCGGCGTATGCCACTTTTGAGCCGGACTACTGGCGTCTTGACGGCTCTTTTGTTTTGCCGCCGAAGACGACAGAGCCGGGTTTTGAAGTTGGTTGGTATTCTGGCGTACTGAGCGGCTCCGACGGCACATTTAGCCCTGCGCAGGTGATGGATTTTATTTTTGATGATCCGCATAGCTCTATTGGCCTCACGATCACCTTTGACGAGCCTGCCGGGGAGTATGCGGTCGATTTTGATGCCGTTGCCTATGACGGCGCTGGTAACGTCATTTGGAGCAAACAGGTGCGCGGCAATGACCGGGCGCGTTGGGTAATCGACAATCAGCAGATCGCAAATTATCGCCGGATCACCATAACCCTGCTCAAGTGGTGCAAGCCATACCGCCGGGCGAAGGTGACGGAGGTCAGCTTTGGCGTTGTGCGGGTATATGGTGATGACAACCTTTTCCGCGTTAACTTGCTGGAGGAAATCGACCCGATCAGCGCCCAAGTCCCGGCAAACGAGCTCAAATTTGTGGTGGACAACAGCAATCGGGAGTTCAATATCCTCAACCCGCAGGGCTCGTACAAGTTTTTGCAGGAGCGTCAGGCGGCTGTGGTTGAGTTTGGCGTGGAGGTGCGCCCGAACACATACGAGTGGGTCAATATGGGGCTGTACTTTTTGGCAGACTGGAAAAGCGACGAGGGTAGCCTGACGGCGACCTTTACCGCAAGGAACCGGATTGACTTTTTACCGGCTGTTGAGGTCGAAAACCTGACGCCCGGGAGCACGAATCTGCATGAGCTGGCGTTGTCACTGATAAATGCAATTGGACTCGAAAAGTACCGCCTTGATCCGGCGCTGGCGAGCGCCTCAACGCTCGGCGTTTACAAAAAGCAGACGTACCGTGAGCTGTTGCAAAATATTGCGGTTGCTGGTCGGTGCGTGATGTTCGTTGGCAGGGATGATTTTTTTAACATTCTCCGTCTGAGCGACACTCCACCAGCGCACACGATTGAGCTGGATCAAATGTATGCGGAACCGCAAATCAACCTCGACCGATTAGTGAGCCGCGTCGAAGTCAACTATTACAGTGATGCGGAAACCGTGGCCGGTACGTATGTCGCAAACGGCCCCGTGGCTGGCGGTGCGACGTTGAAAGTCGAAAACACGCTGATCAACAGCCAGGCGCATGCGCAGGCCGTGGCGGAATGGATACTGGCTGAGTCTCAAAACCGTGCGCTATACGAAGTAAACTGGCGCCAGAATCCGGCGCTGGAGCCGGGTGATATTGTGACCGTCGAGGACGTATATGGAGCAAACAAATCCAGCCGGATCATATCGCAGGAGTTTGAGTACGGCGGCGCGCTACAAGGCAAGACAAAAAGCAAGGGGGCGATATAATGCCGTGGCTCACCCCGAAAACGGACTGGAAAGAATCGGACTATTACAATTTTGCCGACTTGAACCGGGTAGAGTCCAACAGCGAATATATCGCATCCCTGCTAACGTCGTATCGCGGCCAACCTGTCACAATTACGGTCGTGACGAACCGCGACATGCGACGCATCGAGTTTTACGATAGCATGAACCGGATTGAAGCGAATATCCAGACCCTTGCCGACAATTTTTTTGAACCGGTTGGATGGGAAACTCCGAAAACGAACTGGGCATCAGGCAAACCGTTCGACTATCGAGATGCGAACCGATTGGAGAGGAATTTGCAACTGCTGCATGACTTGATTTTGAAAGCATTCGACACTCTCAAATACTGCGGCACCTTTTATGCTGGCGAGGATGGTGAGATTTTCTGATGGCCTACACGCCTACACAGTGGAAAGACCGTGTGGTCGAAAAGCCGCGCACATACCGGATGCAAGACAACGGCGACGGCACGATTACGCTGATACCGGAGCCGGGGACAATCTACGAGCCGGGCACGCCGGTGAACGCGACGAACCTCAACAAAATTGAAAATGGTCTGCAAGCAGCCGCAGCCACCGCAGACGGGGCCGCCTCCGCTATCTCAACCCACGCCAGCCGCACCGACAACCCTCACAACGTCACAAAACAGCAAGTGGGCCTCGGCAGCGTGGATAACTACCCGACCGCATCGCAAGCCGAAGCGGAGGCAGGAACGGCCGCGAACAGGTTTATGACGCCGCAACGGACGAAGCAGTACGTGGATACCAGGTTACAAAACGGCCTTACGCTTCGGGAGCACAACGGGACCGTGGAAAGATGGAATCAGCAGAAAGGGGAGTGGGAGCCGGTGGCAGCGGTTTTCCCGGTCGGTCGGCTACGCGGGGCGACTTTGAGCCTAACCAGTGAACAAAACAATGCATATTATACGGTTCTCGATATTTCGGGGGTCAGTGGGCGCCTCGAATTTGTACAGGCCCAAGTCTCGAACAACGGCCCCGGCCATGTCTTTTACATGAGGGTCACGGTTGACGGAAAATCGGACGAATTTTCTGCTCAATCCAACACGACGGCGAACATGTCTCTTAATTACTTGGTTCGTCCATATGGAGGCGCCAACAACCTAGTCGGCGACGTCTCAGATCCTATTTATTTTCAAAATTCGGTAAAAGTCGAGATCAAGAAAACAGGCGCCGCGCTTAGTGCGACGGTACGCTACAGGCTCGCTGCGGGCACACCATGACGGAGGGGAAGGGTATGGCAATCACGACCAAAATTATCGAAGAAAACGGGAAGCAGTATCGTGTGACTGAAGATCCGGAAACAGGCCTTTATATCAAAGAATGCCTTGACGAGGGAATCCCGCCGATGCCGGAACCTGATCCGCTCTCCGACCCCATAACCCAGTTGCAGCTGGCAGTGGCCGAGCTCGCGGAAGCAATCGAAGCAGACAAGACCGCCATCCACCTCGCCCTCGCCGAGCTGGCCGAGATAATCGCGGGAGGTGACGAGTGACGTGGCAAAAATCTACTACGATTTGATCAAAAAGGGTCTGCGCACCATTGACGACGTGCCGCTGCGGTGGCGCGCCGAGGTGCAGGCCATGCTGGATGGGGATACCGCCGAATGAGGCGGTTTTATTTTTGACCTCAGAAAGGGGGATGTGGATGGACTGGACCGCTGTAATCGCGGCCGCCGCGGCCATCAGCGGCATCGTGCTCGGCTGGCTCGGCCGGTCCCGGACCGTGCGGCAGGACGGGGCGAAGGACGGCGAGCTGCGTGCCAGCGTGAACTATATCCGGCAGGCGGTGGACGACATGCGCGTGGAAATCCGCCTCATGCGGCAGGACTACGCTGACTTGGTGGAGCGCGTCGCCCGGGTGGAGGAAAGCGCGAAATCTGCACATCGCCGGATTGACCGGCTGGAGGGGAGGGGTGACGGATGAATGGAAAGGTGAAAAAATGGCTCGCGGCCGCTACCATCCGCGCGGTCCGGACGGCGGCGCAGGCAGCCATCGGCGCCATCGGCGCGGCGACGGTGTTTTCCGAAGTGGACTGGCGGGTGGTTGGCGGGACGGTGCTCTTGGCTACGATCATGAGCTATCTGACGAGCCTTGCGGGTCTGCCGGAGGTGTCGGAAGATGGCAAAACTGAAACCAGCTGACTTCATTGCCGTCGTCGCCCCAGTCGCTGTCCAGCTTCGCCTTGAAGGATCGCCGATCTTTGCGAGCCTCCGGATCGCGCAGGCGGCGCATGAGACCGGATGGAACATCCACAGCTGGAATAACCTCGTCGGGCTGAAAGTCGGCAGCGGGAAGCCGAATCAATACTGGGACGGCTCCAGCGTGCGCACCGGCACCTGGGAAGTGATCAACGGCTACCAGGTGGACACAACGGCCAACTGGCGGGCGTATCGGTCGATCGAGGATTGCTTCCGGGATCAGGATCTGCTATTCCAGTCTTCCCGTTACGCCCGCGTCCGGGCCGCAAAAACGCCGGATGAGCAGGCGGACATGCTGCAGGCCTGCGGGTATGCGACCGATCCGCAATACGCGGCGAAGCTAAAAAACATCATGCGGACATACGGTCTCAGCCGTTATGACAAGGAGGTGGAACGGGTGCTGCAGGAACTGCAGAAGAAAATTACCGCGCTGGAGAAGAAGGTGGCCGAGCTCGAGAAAAAGCAGGAGCCCATCCCTGCCCCGGCATGGTTTGTGCGGGAGTTCGGCAGCGCGGACCTGGGCGGCCTCATCAACGACCCGGACGGAAAGAAGCTGCCGGAAACGTGGGAAGCGATCGCGCTGGCGGCGCGGATGGCTGGAATCGGAAAGAAGTGAAAATCCCCGCCTGGCCGTGTGGCTGGGCGGGGTTAAAAATTTTTACTTTCTCGTTCTTTTCTCGCGCTTCTGGTACCATAAATAAAAACGGCTACCAAACCAACTAAGCCAGCACCACTTAAAAGTGTGCCGCTGACTTGATAACCTTTAATTATGACAATTGTTCCTGAAATTATTACAGTTAGTCCTAATAAAAATGCAAAAATAACACCTAACAAGCTGTCTCTTGCTCGGCTTCTTACTACAATATCTTCTAACTTCCTTCGATGTTCCGATTGTTCTTCGGCCATTCTCAAAATTCTTTCAGCAGAACCAGGGTGAATCATTTCGTATTTTTCGAATGTTACGGGATCTGGGAGAGGACCGGAGTGATGATATGAAACAGCAACTTCTCGTCGGGCGGCAATAGCCTGCTGTTGGGGAATTTTAGCAGGTTTATCCTTTTTGCTCAATCATATTCCCCCACTTGTTCAAAGCAGAAGAAATGTCATCACCTGTTGCAACCCAGTCTGAATAAATGGCTTTGAAGTCAGCTTCTTCTGGACTTCTGGATTCATTATAAACGGTCAATGTAGCACCCATATCAAGCACGGCTGCCATACCCAACAAAAAACTTGGAGTGGCATATAAAAAAGTGGTTCTACTCACAATTCCCACCCCCTCTTTGTACTGTAGATAATAACCAACGTGTCGCAGGAAGTCAATTGTTTTCACGACTTTTCACGAACGTTTTATTTAGTGCTTCAAAAATGATTCCTGATGTGGTGGTTTTCTTGCACGAACGAGCCAAGGAACCATATGATTATGATTATAAGAACAACTGTTCGTAATAAGGTGATTAGTCATGACCCCAATCTACGGCGTTCCAACGTGCGAATGCCGTACCAACATGCGCCCCCGCTGGAGCCGGGACGGCGGCCGCGAGTGTTCGTTTGCACGCGGTGCGGGCGGCCGGTGCCAACGGATGCACTTGCACTAGTATATCCGTTCTGGTATGATGAAGCTGAGGTGACGCGCCATGCGCATTGCGTACTTGGATTACGTCATGCGCGGGAACCTCATCATCCCACTCATTTGGGCCACCGACCACGACCTGTTTTTCCATTTGGTCGATGAGGTCGAGGCCGGGCGGTACGTGATGAAGAATGTCCCGCGCCGGCGTAGAAAACGTGCGTGAAAAGGGAAGAGGCACCCGCGGCCTCGGGTGCCCCTCGGAGTGTCACCTCCCTTTGGCTTGTTGGCGGGTGTACTTTTCGTACGCCCGCCTTTCTTCTGCCGTCAGGCGGTGGCGGTTCTCGATCTCTTCCAGCCTCCGCTGATATTCATCCTGGGTGATCCGCCCGGTCACGAGTTGGTAGTGGAGCACCCGGACGAAGTGTTCGCGGCGCTGGAGTTTTTCGAGAGCCTGAAGGACCAACCTGTCCATCGTTTCGTTCACCTCCTTTCTACTTCGATTATATACTGGTACCAGTATATTGTCAAGCGTTTTTATACTTGTACCAGTATATTTTCTGTGGTAAAATGAGGCTATAAGGGAGATGGTTTCAATGGAAGAGAAAAAGGGGAAAGCGGCTACTCGGGCAAAAAACAAATACAACACGGCGCATTATGATCAAGTGAAGTTGTGGGTGCCCAAAGGTGATCGTGAACGGATCGACGAGGCGGCCCGGCGAGCGGGGATGAGCAGAAACGCCTTTATTGTCCAGGCGATTGAAGAGATGATTAAAAGGCAGCAGGGATAATACGCTGCCTTTTTATTTTAGAAGCAAACAAACTCAACAGCACAAGCAGGACCGCCCGCGTGCGGAAGCACTGCCAGGGGGATTTGTTTGCCCACAATCTGCCCACAATTGTTTGAAAAGCAGTGATAAATCATGAAAAGTCGGAACAGAAAAAGCCCGTAAAATCGGGCTTTCTGGAACTCGATGATACAGTATAATAAGTAGAAATTATCAAGTTCGAGATGGAAGGTTCGATCGGATAATCTTCCGGTGTGCGGTGATAAAAAGGCAGCTGGGATAACCCGGCTGCCTTTTTGGTTTGAGAACCCTTTTTTATCGCGGATGGGTGCTGGAGCC
>Ga0207871_100175_pt1 | contig 37928 bp, 39 predicted proteins | sample Passage260A_FD_187371 | JGI IMG/M metagenome (GOLD analysis project Ga0207871, IMG submission 187371) | Cellulose adapted compost microbial communities from Newby Island Compost Facility, Milpitas, CA, USA - Passage2 60A (SPAdes) (version 2) ...
GCCTTGTTCCGCAAGCCGTTCCAGACGCTCTATCTGCAGCTTTTCCTGCGGCAGGTGCCGCACACGCAGCCGCAGAACATCGTCAACATCGTCTCCCGCGCGATGCAGCATTTCCACGGCCAGATGAACGTGCTGAAGGCGGAGACGGAGCGCTGGCGCAAGGCGGGCGCGAACATCATGATGCTGGCCGGCAGCGAAGAGCGGAAGGCGCGGATGGAGCGGGTGCTGCGCGACTACGGCATCGAGCCGCCGGCGCTCCTCACGGGGAACCTGCAGAGCGGGTTCGAACTGCCCTCCGTCCGGCTCGTCGTCATCACCGAGGGCGAGATGTTCTCGCAGAAACAGCGGAAGGCGGCGCGCCGGGCCGAGCGGAAGATCGAGAACGCCGAGCGGATCAGGAGCTACACCGAGCTGAAGGTCGGCGACTATGTCGTCCACCAGAACCACGGCATCGGCAAATACATCGGCATCGGCACGCTCGTGATCGACGGCGTCCACCGGGACTATCTTCACATTCTCTATGCCGGCGGCGACAAGCTGTCCGTGCCGATCGAACAGATCGACCTGATCCAGAAGTACGTCGGCGGCGAGGACCGGGAGCCGAAGCTGAGCAAGCTGGGCGGCAGCGAATGGAACCGCGTGAAGAACAAGGTCCGCGCGTCCGTCCGGGACATCGCGGAAGACCTGGTGCGGCTGTACGCCGAACGCCAGATGACGCCGGGCCACGCGTTCCAGAAGGATACGCCGTACCAGCAGGAGTTCGAGGCGCTGTTCCCGTACGAGGAGACGCCCGACCAGCTTCGCGCGATCGAAGAGGTCAAGCGCGACATGGAATCGCCGCGGCCGATGGACCGGCTGATCTGCGGCGACGTCGGCTACGGCAAGACCGAGGTGGCGATCCGTGCCGCGTTCAAGGCCGCCATCGAGGGCAAGCAGGTGGCCGTGCTCGTGCCGACGACGATCCTGGCCCAGCAGCACTACGAGACGTTCCGAGAGCGGTTCGCGGGCTATCCGTTCAACGTGCAGGTGCTGAGCCGCTTCCGTTCCCGCAAAGACCAGATGGAGACGATCAAGGGGCTCAAAGCCGGGACGGTCGACATCGTGATCGGCACGCACCGGCTGCTTTCGAAGGATGTCTCGTTCAAGGATCTCGGGCTCCTCATCGTCGACGAGGAGCAGCGGTTCGGCGTCACCCACAAGGAAAAGCTGAAAAAGCTGAAGACGAACGTCGACGTGCTCACGCTGACCGCGACGCCGATCCCCCGCACCCTGCACATGTCGATGCTCGGCGTCCGCGACCTGTCGCTGATCGAGACGCCGCCGGAGAACCGTTTTCCCGTGCAGACCTATGTCGTCGAATACAGCCCCTCGCTCGTGCGGGAGGCGATCGAGCGGGAACTCGCGCGGGGCGGTCAAGTGTACTATTTGTATAACCGCGTGCAGGGGATCTACCAGATGGCCGAGCAGATCCGGGCGCTCGTGCCGGACGCGCGCATCGCCGTCGGCCACGGCCAGATGTCCGAGCAGGAGCTGGAGAAGACGATCCTCGATTTCCTCGACGGCGAGTATGACGTGCTCGTGAGCACCAGCATCATCGAGACGGGCGTCGACATTCCGAACGTGAACACGCTCATCGTCCACGACGCCGACAAGCTGGGCCTGTCGCAGCTCTATCAGCTGCGCGGACGGGTCGGTCGCTCGAACCGGATCGCCTACGCCTATTTCACGTATCAGCGCGACAAGGTGCTGAACGAAGCGGCCGAGAAGCGACTGCAGTCGATCCGGGAATTCACCGAGCTCGGCTCCGGGTTCAAGATCGCGATGCGGGATCTCGCGATCCGCGGCGCGGGCAACCTGCTCGGTCCGGAACAGCACGGCTTCATCGCGTCCGTCGGGTTCGACCTGTACACGCAGATGCTGTCGGAGGAGATCGCGAAGCGCAAGGCGGAGCTGCTCGGGCAGCCGGAGCCGGAAGCGAAGGAAGTGAACACGGCGATCGACCTCGCGATGGACGCGTACATTCCGTCGGAATACATCTACGACAGCATGCAGAAGATCGAGATATACCGGAAGGTGGCGGTCATCCGCGATCCGGAGGAGACCGCCGACCTGTACGACGAGCTGGTCGACCGGTTCGGCGATCCGCCGGAGGCGGTCGAGAACCTGCTTGCGGCCGCCCGGCTGAAGGCGTACGGCCGCCGGTGCGGCATCGAGCAGATCGCGCAACGCGGCGACGATTTCCTGCTCAAATTCGCCCCGTCCGCGGCGGAGCGGTTCGACGCAAAGATTGTCGACCGGCTGTGCCTCCGGTTCGAGAACCGGTTCTGCCGGCCGTCGGGGCAGCAGGAGACGCAGCCGACCATCCTGATGCGCGGCCTGGGGCTTTCAAACCGGGACAAATTGGCGCTGCTGGAGCAGTTTCTGGTACAATACGAGGAAGCGCTGAAACCGAAAGGAGAACTGCAGGATGTGGCTCCGTAGAAGGAACGCTGGATTCAGGAGACTTGGCGCGATTGCTCTGGCATGCGCGCTCGCCGGGACGCTGGCTGCCTGCGGAAGCGGGAACGACGGGGGCGTGCCCGGCGAAGGGCAGGGCGAACCGGTTGCGACCTACCAGGGGAAGACGGTCACGGACGTCGAGTTCGGCAAGTACATGTCGCTGTTCGAACTGATGTCGCCGATGGACGCGATGCTGGCCGATGCGATCCCCGAATACAAGGAACAGATCCTGAAGCGGTACATCCTTTACAAGGAATACGCGGCCAAAGCGAACGGCGACGACCGGAAAGAGGCCGCGGAGAACGCGGCGGAGTTTCGGAAGAATCTGGAGCAGATGCTCGGGGACGAAAGCCGGAAGGAAACCATTGAACCGATATTGGAAAAATCGAATCTGACGAGCAAGGAAGCCGAGCGCATGATGAAAATGCTCATCTCGGCGGAGCTGGCCATCGAGCGGAAATACGAGGAGATCCGGGACGCCGTGACGGAGGACGAGATCCGGGCGGAGTTCGAGAAGGCTCCGTCCGACTACAACATCGTCACCGTGCGCCACATTCTGGTCGCCACCGCCGATCCGGCGACGGGCGAGGAGCTCCGGACGGAGGAGGAAGCGCTCGCGCGCGCAAAGGAAGTGCGGGCGAAGCTGATCGCGGGCGGAAGCTGGGACGAGCTCGCGGCCGAATACTCCGACGATCCGGGGTCGAAGACGAACGGCGGACGGTATGCCGACGAGCGGGCGGGCCGATGGGTCGATGCGTTCAAGCAGGCGGCCAACACGCAGCCGGTCGGCGTGATCGGCGAGCCGGTGCTGACGGAATTCGGCTATCACGTCATCCTCGTCGAGAAGCGGGAAGAGATGACCTACGACAAGCTGCCGCAGGAGACGAAGGACGAGATCCTTGCGTCGATCGCCGGTCCGCGGGCGGAAGAGGCAATGAGGCAAGAACTCGAGGCGCTCGGCATCGAGATCAACCTGCCGCGGGAAGAGACGCCGTCCGACGGGGAGGACGGCGAAGCCGAAGGCGAATCCGGCGCGGATGACGGTGCCGGCGAGGCGGACGGCGCCGGCGGCGGAAGCGAAGGCGACGCGGCAGGCGAAGCGGCGGAATAGGGACCGGCTTGCGGCAGGCGGAAGCCGCCGGATCGGCCGGAACGGACGGGCGAGCGGGAAGATCGCCGGCGGGTGCCGGCGGTTTTCCCGCCTTTTCATGCACCGGAAGCGCCCAATGGTTATATGCTGTAGCAGACCCGGCGCGGAAGACACGGGGAAGGGGGCGCGGAACCGTGAAGGATCAGCTGACGTCGGAACAATGGGAGCAGTGGGATGCCTTCGAGAAAATGATGGTGCAGGCGTTCCCGTTTCTCCCGAAACATTTCCTCCGTGAAGGCATCGCCGATTCCAACTGGATCTCGGACACCGTGCAGAACGCGATCAACCGCTATATCGACCGGGAGATGAAGGCGAAGTTTCCGTATTCGGTCTTCGGCCGGACGCTCGGGTACGACGTGTTCGAGACCCATCGCAGCGTGATCGTGCGCATCCGCCTGCCGTCCGACATTCACCCCCGCGAGCTGGACACGGCGATCAGCTGCCACAAGGTGCGGATCCGGCTGCCGTCCGGCGAAACGCAGGTCATCGCGCTGCCGCGGGCCGTCAATCCGAAGCGGGCCAGGGCGTTGTTCCGGAACGGCATCCTGGAGCTTCGGTTGCCCAGGACGGGCGAGCCGTACCATCCGGTGTACGTGGAGGGATGACGCGGGCGCGGCACAAGCGAAAGCGGCCGTCCGGGACGTGCGCCGTCCGGACGGCCGCTTTCGTTTCCTGCTCCGGCTTTCGGCGGAGACAGGGACGGAGCCTAGTAGAGGTAGGCACGGGAGACGATGACCAGCAGGATGAACAGCACGAGGATGACGCCGGTCGACGTGTACCAGAAGCCGCCTTTGCCCACGTAGCTCATCGCTTGACCTCCTTCTCCGTGGAATGCGTGATCTGCATTAACAACGTATGCGGTCTCCGGTCCGGCGTACTGTGCGGATATCCCGGTAACGGATGTTCCCGGGCATTCGTCCCCGTTCACTGCTCGTACCCGACGATCAGCTCGCCGCCGAACGGCTCGAGGACGGAGCGGCAGACCGCAAGGAGCGGGCCGGAATCGTCCCGGGCGCAGAGCGCTTCCAGCGCGGTGCCGAGCCGGGCGGCAAGATCGGGCGAGCATTCATGCAGGCGGCGGTACAGATGCTTGCCTTCGCCGAGCCACCGACGGTTCGTCCGGAGCGCGAACTCGGCGGCGAGCAGCGCGAGGCGGCTCGCGATGAACCGCCGCTCGTCCCGGCAGCGGGAGCGCGCAAGGTCGGCCATCGTCTCCGACAGCCGGTTCCGCGCTTCGTCGATGTCGGCCCGCGACCAGGGCATCGGGCCGCAGGCGAGATCGGCGCGGGCCTCCTCCACGATTTCGAGGCCCCGCCCGGCATGGCGGATCACCGTCCCTTCCGCGATCATGTGCTGCAGGGACGGAATGGCTTCCCCGAGGCCCGCGTCGAAGATGTCCCGATAGTCCGATTCGCCCAGGATGAAGCAGTCGACGACCCAGCCGCGGAAGCGGACGATTCGCCGGAACCGATCGCTTTCGCCCGGTTCGACGACGACGATGTCGAGATCGGAGTCCGGGCCGTGCGCTCCGCGGGCCGCGCTGCCTCCGAGCACGGCGAGCAGGCAGTCCGGGTGCTCGGCTTCGACGTATTGCGCCGCGGCCTCAACCGGAGACGGACGCATCGACGATCCCTCCCTGACGGTCCGTTCGGCTACCATTTCGTGAAAAACGGATGAAGCAGCCATTTCATGTCGTCCAGCTTGTTCTGGTACAGCACCTTGTTTTCCTTCCAGGGGGACCGGATCAGGCCGGCCCGCTTGAACGTCGTCTCCGATCCGCATTTCGAGCAGAAAGCGTCCTGGAACCCGCAGATGTGCCCGCACGGGTCGTTCAGCAGATCGCCCGGGTCGGTGCAGCGGTTCACGACCGGCGCGCCGCACTTCGTGCAATAGTTGCTTCCTTTCTCGAAAAAAGCCCCGCATCTCAAGCAGGCGTTCTCAACCGCCATCCGCTTGCTCCCCGCCTTCGTTCGTCAGGTTTTCCAGCTCGACGGCTTCGCCGCCGCCGACGATCTTTTCCAGCGATTTCGTATCGGTGAGCGCCGTAAGGCCGACGTGCAGCGTTCCCGACAGCTCGCTGACGACGAGCTCCTGCACCTTGTAATTGATCGCCTCGATGCGGATCGGCCGCACCCGCGCGACCTCCTCCCGAAGCGCCTTCAGTTCTTCCTCCGCCCTGCGGAGCCGCTCTTCCAGCTCGCGGAGCTGCTGTTCCAGCAGCCGCACGCAGGCGTCCAACGTTCGGATGTCGTCGTTCGCAGCCTCGCTCATCGCGCTCGATCGCTCCTTTGCGCCGGGTCAGGCGGACGGCTGCGGCCGTCCTCCCGTTCCGGGTCCGGCGGCGTCTCGCCGGGTTCCGCCGGGCCGGGCTGCACCGTGACCGCCGACCGGTTGTTGCACAGAATCGTCTTCCCCACGTTGAGGGAGCCGAGATTCGTGATGACGTTGATCCGGATGACGCCGATGTTGATGCGCATCTATCTTTCACATCCACCGGAAGGCTAGTTGATCTGATCCTGCAGATCCCGGTCGATCACGTTGTTGAGCTGACGGCTCAGCTCGAGGCTGCCGTCGCCGATCAGGATGCTGCTGCCGATGATCTTCTGGTTGACGGTCAACTCCCGTTGAAGCGTGTTGCCGAAATTGATCGAACCGTTCTGCGAAACGCTGCTGATTTTCAGGTTGAAAATATTGTTAACGGTGGGCATTTGTCACCCCTCCAGTCATTTCATCATATGGCCCGGAGACGCGAACGTTACCGCCCCCTTCGGGCCGTTGCGGGTCCGGCGTCCGCCGGGAACGCGCCCGGGAAACGGCCACACATAAATGTCATATAAATTAACATATAATAACCATGATGCTCCCTATTGTCCCGTTTGCCGGAAAATATGTTATATATATTGACATAAACCGGTGCCGCCTCTATAATGGAAACCACGAACGTTACAGAGATATCGGGAAACAACGTTCGGAAATGTGACATAACGGGGAGTGGGAGAATGGGAAAACGGAGGAAGATCTGGCTTTCGGCGATGATGCTGCTGCTGGCCGGCGCGCTGGCGCTGACGGGCTGCGGCGGTGGCGGCGGAAACACCGGATCGGGCGGCTCGTCCGGGTCCGGCGGTTCGTCGGGTGCAAATGCGGGGGGTTCTGCCGGCGGGGAATCCTCCGGCGAAGGCGCGGCTTCCGGGGACGAAGGGGGCGAGATCAAGGTTGGCATCCTGCACTCGCTGAGCGGCACGATGGCGATCAGCGAAGTGTCCGTCAAGGATGCGGAGCTGCTTGCGATTGAAGAGATCAACGCGAAGGGCGGCGTACTTGGCAAGAAGCTCGTGCCGATCGTCGAGGACGGCGCGTCCGACTGGCCGACGTTCGCCGAGAAGGCGCGCAAGCTGCTCTCGGAAGACAAGGTCGCGGCGGTGTTCGGCGGCTGGACTTCGGCGAGCCGCAAGGCGATGCTGCCGGTGTTCGAGGAGCTGAACGGCCTGCTCTGGTATCCCGTGCAATATGAAGGCCTCGAGGCTTCGCCGAACATCTTCTACACCGGCGCGACGACGAACCAGCAGATCGTGCCGTCGGTCACGTGGCTGCTGGAGAACCGCGGCAAGAAGTTCTTCCTGCTCGGCTCCGACTACGTGTTCCCGCGCACGGCGAACAAGATCATCAAGGCGCAGCTCGCGGCGGAAGGCGGCGAGGTCGTCGGCGAAGAATATACGCCGCTCGGCCATACCGACTTCAGCACGATCATCAGCAAGATCCGGCAGGCGGATCCCGACGTCGTCTACAACACGCTGAACGGCGACAGCAACGTGGCGTTCTTCAAGCAATTGAAGGACGCCGGCATCACGGCGCAGGATCTGACGACGCTGTCCGTCTCGATCGCCGAGGAGGAGATCCGCGGCATCGGCGCCGACGTGCTGGCGGGCCATCTCGCGGCGTGGAACTACTTCCAGACGACCGACACGCCGGAAAACCGGGCGTTCGTCGAAGCCTACAAGGCGAAGTACGGCCGGGACCGCGTGACCGCCGACCCGATCGAAGCGGGCTACATCGCGGTGTACCTGTGGGCCGCGGCCGTCGAGAAGGCCGGCACGACCGACGTCGACGCGGTCCGCGAAGCGGCGAAGGGCATCGGGTTCGACGCGCCGGAAGGCAAGGTGACGATCGACGGCGACAACCAGCACATCTACAAGACGGTCCGCATCGGCGAAGTGCAGCCGGACGGCATGTTCAAGGAACTGTGGGCGACGGACGGCCCCGTGAAGCCCGACCCGTACCTGACCGGCTACGAATGGGCGGCCGGTCTGGCCGAAGAATGACCGCGGGCCGCAGCCCGGCGGGGGACGCCCGGCTTGACCGGGCGCTTCCGCTTCCCGGCGGAGGGAGGGGTTGGCCATGGAAGTGATGCTGCTTCAACTGTTCAACGGGATCAGCCTGAGCTCGATCCTGCTGCTCATCGCTTTGGGGCTTGCGATCACGTTCGGTCTGATGAACGTCATCAACATGGCGCACGGCGAGATGATCATGATCGGCGCGTATGCGGCGTTCGTCACGCAGAACCTGTTTCTCGCGGCGCTGCCCGAAGCGGTGTTCGACTGGTATTTCGTGCTGGCCATACCGGTGAGCTTTCTGGTCAGCTTCCTGTTCGGCCTCATCCTCGAGACGTCGCTGATCCGCTTCCTCTACGGCCGCCCGCTGGACAGCCTGCTTGCCACCTGGGGCGTCGGCCTCGCGCTGCAGCAGGCCGCCCGCTCGATCTTCGGCGCGCCGAACGTCGCGGTCACGAGTCCGGGCTGGCTGAACGGCGGCTGGACGGTCATGGAGGGCGTCGTGCTGCCTTACAAACGGCTGTTCATCATCGCGCTGGTCGCCTTTGTGCTGCTCCTCATGTACGGGTACATCTACCGCACGCCGGCGGGGCGGCGGATGCGGGCGGTCATGCAGAACCGCGACATGGCGGCCTGTCTCGGCATCTCGACGCGGCGCGTCGACGCGGTCACGTTCGCGATCGGTTCCGGCATCGCCGGCGTCGCCGGCTGCGCGCTCACGCTGATCGGCCCGATCGGTCCGTCGATCGGCACCTATTACATCGTCGACGCGTTCATGGTCGTCGTGCTCGGCGGCGTCGGCAAGCTGATCGGCTCCGTGCTCGGGGCGCTCGGCATCGGGATGGCGAACACGCTGTTCGAATTCTGGACGACCGCGTCGCTGGGCAAGGTGCTCGTCTTCCTGGCCGTCATCCTGTTCCTGCAATGGAAACCGCGGGGGATCATCGCCGTGCGGACGCGCTCGCTCGACACATGACGGACCCAAAACCGCAAGCGGGAGGTGAAGCGTCATGTCCGTCTTCTCCCTGGCGCCCCGGCGCGTCTGGCTGCTCGCCGGGTATGCCGCGGCCGCGTCCGCGCTGCTCGGCGCGCCGCTCTATCTGAACGACTTCCGCCTGAATCTGCTGGCGAAGTTCCTCGCGCTCGCCATCGTGGCGCTCGGCCTCGATCTCCTCTGGGGATACACCGGCGTCCTGAGCCTCGGCCACGGCGTCTTCTTCGGCCTCGGCGCGTACGCGATGGCGATGCACCTGAAGCTCGTCGCTTCCGGCGGGAAGCTGCCGGACTTCATGAGCTGGAGCGGCCTGACGAAGCTGCCGTGGTTCTGGAAGCCGTTCGGATCGCCGGCCTTCGCGATGCTGGCAGGCCTGCTGCTTCCGATGCTGCTCGCCCTGCTGCTCGGCTGGTTCACGTTCCAGAGCCGGATCAAGGGCGTCTATTTCACGATCCTGACGCAGGCGCTCGTCATCATCACGACGACGCTGTTTGTCGGGCAGCAGGCCTACACGGGCGGAACGAACGGCATCACCGGCTACACCACGCTGTTCGGGCTGAGGCTTTCCGATCCGCGGGTGAAGGTGTGGCTGTACCTCGTGACGGCCGTTGCGCTGCTGGCGGCGTTCGCCCTTTGCCGGTATCTGGCGGGGAGCCGTTTCGGGCGCGTGCTGCGGGCGATCCGGGACGGGGAGAACCGGGCGCGGTTCATCGGCTACGACCCGTCCCGCTACCAGGTGACCGCGTTTTGCATCTCCGCCGGGCTGGCGGGGCTGGCGGGCATGCTGTTCGTGCTGCACGTCGGGATCATTTCCCCGTCGATGATGGGCATCGTGCCGTCCATCGAGATGGTGCTCTGGGTGGCGATCGGCGGCCGCGGCACGCTCGTCGGCGCGGTGCTCGGCGCGATCCTCATGAACGGGGCGAAGAGCCTGCTCAGCGAATCGTATCCCGAACTGTGGACGCTGCTGATCGGGCTGCTGTTCGTCGCGGTCGTCATCTTCATGCCGCGCGGGCTGGCGGGGCTCGTCGACCTGCCGGCGGCGCTGAGAAGAAGGAGGGAGAGAACCGATGCGGGCGGTGGAAGCGGAGGCGTTGGCGGATTTGGAAATGCGGCCGGCGCAGAAGCCGGAGGCGCGGAAGGCGTCCGGCATTCTCCGGTGTGAGGAGATTGTCGTCGATTTCGACGGGTTCAAGGCGCTGCAGGGGATGAATTTCACGCTCCGGCAGGGCGAGCTCCGGTTCCTGATCGGTCCGAACGGCGCGGGCAAGACGACGCTGCTGGACGTCATCTGCGGGAAGGTGAAGCCGGCGTCCGGCCGCGTCCTGTTCCGGGGGGAGATCGATCTCACGAAACGGCGGGAGCACCAGATCGCGCGGCTCGGGATCGGGCGGAAATTCCAGGCGCCGTCGATCTTCCCGTCGCTTACGGTGCGCGAGCATCTCGAGATCGCGATGCGCCAGGACCGGGGCGTGTTCGCGACGCTGCGGGCGAAGATGACCCCCGCCGACGAGGAGCGCATCGCGGAGCAGCTCCGGATGATCGGCCTGGAGGCGAAGGCCGGCCGGAAGGCCGGGAGCCTCTCCCACGGCGAGAAGCAGTGGCTGGAGATCGGCATGATGCTGATGCAGGAGCCGGAGGTGCTGCTGCTCGACGAGCCGGCGGCCGGCATGACGGACCGGGAGACGGAGAAGACGGGCCTCCTGCTGCGCGAGATCGCGCGCAGGCGGTCGGTCGTCGTCGTGGAGCACGACATGGAGTTCGTGCGGAACTTCGCGAGTTCGGTCACCGTCATGCACGAGGGGAGACTGCTCGCCGAGGGGTCCGTCGACGAAGTGCAGCGGGACGAGCGCGTGATGGAAGTCTACCTCGGACGAAGGCGGGATGCGGATGCTGGCCGTTCGACAGCTTGAGACGGGCTACGGCGGCACCGTCATCCTGCGCGGGGTGTCGCTGGACGTAGGGCCGGGGCAGGTCGTCTGCCTGCTCGGCCGCAACGGCGTCGGCAAGACGACGCTCATGAAGGGCATCATGGGCGTGCTGAAGGCGCGCAGGGGCAGCGTCACGTTCAAGGGCGAGGATCTGACCGGCCGTCCGCCGGGCGTCCGGGCCCGGCGCGGCATCGGCTACGTGCCGCAGGGACGGGAGATCTTCCCGCTGCTTACGGTGTACGACAATCTGGTGCTCGGGCTCGAGGCCGCGGGCGGGCGGCTGAGGACGGTTCCGGAGGAGGCGATCGCGCGCTTCCCGGCGCTGCCCACGCTGTACGGGCGGCGCGGCGGGGACCTGAGCGGCGGCCAGCAGCAGCAGCTCGCCTTCGCGCGGGCGCTCGCCTCGCGGCCGGAATTGCTGCTGCTCGACGAGCCGTGCGAGGGGATCCAGCCGTCGATCGTCGCGGAGATCCGCGAAGTCATCCGCGACATCAAGCGCGAGGGAAGGACGGCGATCCTGCTGGCGGAACAGGACCTCGAGTTCGTGCGCAGCGTCGGCGACTATTTCTACATGATGGACCGGGGCGCGATCGTCTGGCAGGGCGAAGCGTCGGAGCTGACCGACGACGTCGTGCACCGGCACCTGGCGGTGTGACCCGGCCGGCCGGAATCCGGAGCGCGGCGGGCCGGACGCATATACGGAAGGAGGCATTTGGCATGCATATACCGGACGGATATTTGAGCATGGAAGTCTGCGCGGCGACGACGGCGGCCGGAGCGGCGGCGGCGGTTTGCGCGCTGCGCAGGACGCGGTCGGAGCTTGCAAGGCCCCGGGTGCCGGCGGCGGCGCTGACCGGCGCGTTCATCTTCGCGGCGCAGATGCTGAATTTCCCGATCGCCGGCGGGACGTCGGGGCATTTCCTCGGCAGCGCGCTGGCCGCGATCCTGTTCGGGCCGTGGGCGGCCGCGGCGATCATGACGGCCGTGCTGATCATTCAGGCGGTGCTGTTCCATGACGGCGGCATCACCGCGCTCGGCGCGAACATCTTGTGCACGGCCGTGATCGGCTCGTTCGTCGGGCACGGCTCCTACCGGGCCGCGCTCCGGCTGATGAAGGGCCGGCTGCGGGCCGCGGCGTCGTTCGCCGCGGCGTGGGTGTCGATCGTGGCCGCCGCCTGCGGCGTCGCGCTGCTGCTGGCGCTGTCCGGCGCCGCGCCGCTCCCCGCCGTGCTGGGCGCGATGGTCGGATGGCACGCGCTCATCGGCATCGGAGAAGGGCTGATCACGACGGCGGCCGTCCTCTGCCTGACGGAGCGCGGCGTCTCCCGCGCCATCCGGGAAGACGCCTTGCGGGGAGGTGCGCCCGCATGAGCGGCGGACGCGAAAGCGGCGGAGAACGCGGCGAGTACCGGCTCACGGGCAACCGGCGCAAATGGATCGTGCTGGCCGTGCTGACGTTGGCCGCGGCGGGCCTTCTCTCGCCCTGGGCGTCCGACCTTCCCGACGGCCTCGAGCGCGTCGCCGGGGATCTCGGCTTCATCGACCGGGAGACCGCCGTTCATTCGTTCTCGCCGATGCCGGACTACGAAGTGCCCGGCATTCGCGGGGAGGCCGCGCGGACGGGACTGGCCGGCCTGATCGGTTCCGGCGTCCTGGGCGCCGTGCTGTGGTGCGCGCTGCGCGCGCTGGCGAAGAAGGAGCGGTAGGCGGACGGGACCGGGATGCCCCCGGAATACGGATTTCCGGCTCCGAACCGGCCGGTCAGGCAAGCGGGACCTGGCCGGCCGGTTTCCGTTCCGGAAAATGCTGGAGATATCGGGAGCGCCGCGCCGACGGCGCATGCGGAGCGTTCCGCACGAGCGCATAAACGTGCTTGGAGCAGTTGAATACTATGGGCAGATCGCTTCTGGCTCACAAAAATGCCGCACCCGGACCGGAGGGCGTTCGCCGGTCCGGGAGGCGGTCTCACATAGGCCAGGGTCTCAAGTCCCGATTGTCTCCGCTGGATTCTGCCGAATCCAAATCTTGAGCGAAAGTGGGGCATCAGCATGAAAGCAACAGGTATCGTCCGCCGGATCGACGACCTCGGCCGCGTCGTGATCCCGAAGGAAATCCGCCGTACGCTGAGAATACGTGAAGGCGACCCGCTGGAGATCTTCGTCGACCGGGACGGCGAGGTCATCCTGAAAAAGTATTCCCCGATCGGGGAGCTCGGCGATTTCGCGAAGGAATACGCGGAATCGCTGTACGAAAGCACGGGTCATATCGCCATGATCTGCGACCGCGACACGATCATCGCCGTGGCCGGCGCGTCGAAGAAGGAATTTCTGGACAAGCCGGTCGGCTCGCTGCTCGAGCAGAGCATGGAAAACCGGAAGCCCGTGCTCGAGCCGAACGGCGGCCGGTTCGAGCTGGTCAAGGACACGGAGGACCAGTACAGCTCGATCGCGGTGGCGCCGATCGTCGCCGGCGGTGATCCGATCGGAGCCGTCGTGCTCGTCAGCAAGGAAGAAGGCGTGAAGATGGGGCAAATGGAAGCGAAGATGGCGGAGACGGCCGCCGGTTTCCTGGCGAAACAGATGGAGCAGTAAGGAGCAGTAATCCGAAAGCCCGTTCGGCATCAGGCTTCCCCATGCGGCGTCCGGCGCAAGGGGGAGCTTTTGTTGTGCGGCTTGGGAGAGGCAAACGCCGCCTGAAATGGTATAATGGTGGACGGCGGCCGACGGGCCGCGGCGGAAGGAGGAAACACGGACGCGATGAAACCGACCATCATCGTCGCGGGGCTCGGGTCCGGCGGCGAAGACCATATCACGTTGGGCGTCTGGCGGAGGATTCGGGAGACGCCGCGGCGCTATGTGCGGACTTCAAGCCATCCCGCGGTTCGGAAATTGGCGGGAGACGGGCTGGACTTCCGGTCCTTCGACCACCTGTACGAGCAGTTGGATTCGTTCCCGGAGGTGTACGAGCGGATCGCGGACGAGCTGATCCGTCTGGCGCGGGAGGACGGAGGGACGATCCTCTACGCGGTGCCGGGTCATCCGATGGTGGCCGAGCGCACGGTCCGGCTGCTCCGCGAGCGGTGCGCAGGCGCCGGCGTCGGGCTTGAAATCGTCGGCGGCGAAAGTTTCCTCGACCAGGCGTTCGTCCGGCTCGGCTTCGATCCGATCGAAGGGTTCCAGCTCCTTGACGCATCGGACGTGAAACCTTCCCTGCTGCGACCGGAGATCCATACCGTCATCGCCCAGGTGTACGACCGGCTGATCGCGTCGGACGTCAAGCTGTCGCTGATGGAGCGCTATCCCGACGACCATCCGGTGACGATCGGGCACGCGCTGGGCGTTCCGGGCGAGGAGCGGATCGAGACGGTGCCGCTGCACGAGCTGGACCGGTTGGAAACGTACGGCGACATGACGCTGGTCTGGCTGCCGAAATCCGACGATCCGATGCTGCGCAACCGGTCGTTCGACCGGCTGAAGGAGATCGTCGAGATTCTCCGCGGTCCGAACGGATGCCCCTGGGATCGGGAGCAGACGCACCGGTCCATCCGGAAAAATTTCATCGAGGAGACGTATGAGGCGATCGAAGCGATCGACAACGACGATCCCGCCGGCATGCAGGAAGAGCTCGGCGACGTGCTGCTGCAGGTGATGCTGCACAGCCAGATGGAGGCGGAGAACGGCACGTTCGACATCTACGACGTCATCCAGTCGCTGAACGAGAAGCTGCTGTTCCGCCATCCGCACGTGTTCGGCGAGGTCGGAGCGGCAAACGCGGACGAGGCGCTTGCGAACTGGGAGCGGATGAAGGCGGAGGAGAAGCGGCGCAGGGGACTCCCGGAAAGGTCGTCCGTGCTGGACGGGATTCCGCGCGATCTGCCCGCGCTCCTGAAGGCGTACGAGCTGCAGAAGAAGGCGGCCAAGGTCGGTTTCGACTGGCCGGATATCGGACCGGCGCTGGACAAGGTCGGCGAGGAGCTCCGGGAGCTGCGCGACGCGATCGCGTCCGGCAGGGACCGGGAGGCGCAGGCGCAGGAGCTCGGCGATCTGCTGTTCGCCGCCGTCAACGTCGCGCGGTTCATCGGCGCCGATCCGGAGGAGGCGCTTGCCCGGACGAATGCGAAGTTCGGCCGGAGATTCGCCTATATCGAAGAGCAATTGAAACAAAGCGGCAGGACCTTCGACCAGACGAATCTGGAAGAAATGGATCGTTGGTGGGAGGAAGCGAAACGAAAGAACTAGGACTTTTCGACGTTTTCCCGCGATTTCCCCCGGCAAATCGAAAAATTTGACGCGGACCGGCAGGATTTTCCCGTTCCCGGAAAGAATAGAAGATGCGGATACATGCATTGCCGCTGCGGATCAGCCGGTCGGCTGCCGCGCGGTCACTGCGGATACAATATCAATTAAGAAGAAGGAAATCAGGAGGCTGTGAAAGGATGAACAAAACGGATCTGATCAACAACATTGCGGCGAAGAGCGGGCTCTCGAAGCGCGACGTCGAGACGGTGCTGAACGGTTTTCTCGGCGAAGTGACGGCCGCGCTGCAAGCCGGCGAAAAGGTTCAACTGATCGGCTTCGGCACGTTCGAGACGCGCAAGCGCAACAGCCGCAAGGGCCGCAACCCGCAAACGGGCAAGACGATCGAAATTCCTGCGTCGAGGGTCCCGGCTTTCAAGGCGGGCAACAAGCTGAAAGAAGCCGTCAAGTAACGGCATGCGGCTGGACAAGTTCCTCAAGGTATCCCGACTGATCAAGCGGCGTACGGTGGCGAAGGATATCTCCGAGCAGGGGCGCGTCTGGATCAACGGACGTGAAGCGAAGCCGGGCAGCACGGTCAAGGTCGGCGACGAGCTGACGATCCGGTTCGGCCAGAAGACGGTGACGGTCCGGGTCGAGCGGCTTGCCGAGACGACCCGGAAGGACGAAGCCGCCGGTCTCTACACCCTGATTCGCGAGGAATACCACCGGGACGACGCAGAGGAAGAAGGGAACCGGCAGGATTGAGCCGAAGCAGGGCCGTCTTCGGCGCCGCGTCAGGCGGCGCGGGAGGCGGCCTTTGTTGCGCCGTCGCGGGGATTCGGGCGGTTCCTTCCGGCGGTTCTAAAACTTGTCCTTCTCCCATATCCATGATGGTGTAAGGGAGGAGGCCAGGCCATGATGGAACAGTCGAAGGCGAAACGCCAGGAAATCAGAATGCTCAACCGCAAGGTGCTGGAAATCACGGGCATCCGGAACGTGGAAAGCTTCGACAGCGAGGAGTTCCTGCTCGACACCGAGCTCGGTTTCCTGACCGTGCGCGGGTCGAACCTCCACATGAAGCATCTCAGCCTCGAGCAGGGACTCGTCGCCATCGAAGGCGCGATCCATACGATCGCTTACCTGGACGGCGCCGCCGCCGACAAATCCAAAGGCTTCTTCGGGAAGTTGTTCAAGTGAGCCTCGAGGTCCAGTTTCTGACGGTCGGCTCCGTGGCGCTGGCCGGCATCGGCATGGGCGCGGTCTTCGACGGCTGGCGGGTTGCGGCCCGGGAGTTGAACGCCGGCCGGATGTGGGTACCGGTGTTCGATCTCCTGTTCTGGCTGCTGGCCGCGGCGGTCGTGTTCCGCGTGCTGCTGGCGGTGAACGAGGGCGAAGTGCGGCTGCCCGTGTTTCTGGGATTCTTCATCGGGCTCGCGTTCTATTTCTGGCTGCTCAGCGATCCGGTCGTCCGGCTGTACCGGCTGCTCGCCGCGGCCATCCGGCGCATGCTCCGGCTGGCCGTCCGGGCCGCGGACGCGCTCGTCGTCCGGCCGGCGCGCTGGCTGGGGCGTCTGGCCGCCGGGTGTTTCAGACTAGTCCGGAAAGCCTCTATGGTTCTGTTCCGGTTTGTGGTAAAATTAATGAACCCGATATTTGGCTTGTCCGCCCGTCTTGCGCGGCCGCTGCTGCGTTCGGTGCGAAAACGGGCCGCGGCATGGGTGGAAACGGCGAAGCGCACACCGCTGATGCGCTGGGCGGCATCCATGTTGCGCCATGGGAAGAACAGACGATCCTAGGAGGTACGGCACGTGGCGGATGCCCGCAACTACACTTCCTCCCGAACGGGCATGAAGCGGCGTCTCAGGATCTGGTTCCTCCTCGTCGCCTCGTTCATGGGATGGGCGGTCTACACCTCCTTCCAACAACTGGAATCCCGGGCGGAGACGATGCGGGCGCTCGACTCGCTGCGGGAAAAGGTCGCCGCGGCCGAGCAGCGCCAGGCCGAGCTCGAGTTTGAGATCGAGCGGTTGAGCGATCCGGAATACATCAAGGAGCTGGCTCGCAAGAACGGCCTCGCGATGCCCGGCGAACAGCCGATCCAGGTGACGGAGAGCGGCGATTGATCCGCTTCTGCCGCTGTTTACTTGCTTGCGGCGTTCGGGTATAATCACGGATAGAACAGCCCTTCGCCTGGAGCCCGTTTCAGCCGTGCCCCATGCGGATGGATGTGTTCTGATGGATCCGCATCATCGGGGAGGCCAATCCGGTAAATGGCAATTGAAGTGGGCGCCAAGTTGGAGGGCAGGGTGACGGGCATCACCCGATTCGGGGCGTTCATCGACCTCGCGGACGGTGTCACGGGACTTGTTCACATCTCGGAGATCGCCGACCATTACGTCAGGGATGTGAACGATTATCTGAAGATCGACGACATCGTCACGGTGAAGGTCATCCGCGTCGACATGGACGGCAAGATCGCGCTGTCGATCCGGCAAGCCGTCGATCGGCCGGCAGGCCGCGCTCCTTCGCAGCGCGGCGACCGCAGACCGGGCGGACGCGGCGGCGTCGGTCCGGCATCCGGCAAGCTGTCGTTCGAAGAGAAGATATCCCGGTTTCTGAGGGACAGCGAAGAGCGCATCGCATCGCTCCGGCGGAATGCGGAAGGCAAGCGCGGTGGACGCGGAGCGCGGCGCGGTTGAAACGGAAACCGGTCGGAATCGAAACATTATGAGAAATTCTAAGGCGGAACCCACCGGGCGGAACCCATCGGGTTCCGCCTTTTTGCACATCCGGCATCCGCCGCACGGCGCGCGCATCACGGGACGCGGCCTGCATCGGTGCACGGGAAGCCGTCGACGAACTTCGGAACGCCGGGTGACGACGGTGTTTGGCAAAAAAACCGGCGATACGCAAAGACGGCGGCCGGAGGGACGGTCCGGCGGAAGCGGCGGCAAAAGTTCCGCAGGCGTTCGGCATCCGGAGCCATGATCGGACGGAAGCCGCGCCGCTCCGTCGCGCGGATTTTGCCGTTCCTTCGCCGCCGCGGGGGCCGGCGATTCCGGGCGAATGCGGATCGCACCTGCATTCGCCCTTTGTCGTTCCGCCGCGCGCCGGAGCGCCGCGCATGTCGGAAAAAAATTGCCCGCCGCCTACCGATTGTGACAAACTCCTGACGGCCCGCCGCCTATAATGGGAATCACTTCCGTCCGCAGCGTGCGGACAAGCCTGTTCGGAGGGTGGTGCCGTCATGATGGACAAGCAGAACCTGGTGCGGTTTCCCGGAGCGGAGGGACGGCCGGAAAACGGAAGATGGAAGACGCCGGTCCGCCTTCGGAAGCTGTCGTCGTCGGCTTCGCGGTTGTTCCTGTCCCGCCGCTGGACGCTGCTGATCGCCGTCGTCGGTTTCCTGCTCGGCCGCGCCGTCATTCTGGACACGCTCGCGCCGTTCGCGGTCGCCTGGTTCGCGGTCGTCTGGTTCCTGCGCCGGGACGCGGCTCCGGTCGCCGCGCTCGCGCTCGTCGCCGGCGCCTGGCTGGCCGACGCGCCCGTCTTTTGGTCGACCGCGGCCGAACTTGCCGTGTTTTTCCTGCTCGCGCGCGGGCTGGAGGCGTACGAGCGCGCCGAGATATCCTATGCGCCGCTGCTGGCGTTCATTTCCGCGCTGCTCGTGCGGTTGTTCGGCGTCGTGATGGAGAAGGCGCTCGACGGGTACGAGCTGCTCATGGTCGCGGTCGAGGCGGGTCTCGCCTTCGTGCTGACCCTCGTGTTCATTCAGGCGGTCCCGGTCCTGCTGCTGACCAGGAAGCCGGCGCTGCTGCGCAATGAAGAGATCGTCTGCCTGATGATCCTGCTCGCCTCGATCATGACCGGCGCGGCCGGCTGGGCGGTCTATGACCTGGAGATTCCGCACGTGCTGTCGCGTTACGTGCTGCTCCTGTTCGCACTGGCCGGCGGCGCCCTGCTCGGCGCCTCGGTCGGCGTGATTGCCGGCCTCGTCCTGAGCCTTGCGGATTTCGGCGACATCCTGCAGATGAGCCTTCTCGCGTTCGCCGGCCTGCTCGCCGGCCTGCTCCGGGAAGGCGGCAAGCCGGCCGCGGCGTTCGGCATGCTGCTCGGCACGGCAATTCTGTCCATCTACATAGGCGGTGCGGAAAGCGCGCTCGCTTCGACCTGGGAGTCGGCCCTGGCTGCGCTCCTGTTCCTCGCGACGCCGCAATCGATGCTCAAGACGATCGCCCGCCATGTGCCGGGAACGGCCGAACATGCGCGCTCGCAGCATGAATACGCGCGCCGGGTGCGGGACGTGACCGCGCGGCGTGTGACGCAGTTTTCCGAGATCTTCCGGCAGCTCGCGGAGAGCTTCGCCGAGACGGCCGACATCGAGCCGTTCGGCCGCTGGCAGCAGGACCGCGTCCACCTCGTCAACGCCGCGGCCGAGGCGGTCTGTTCGACCTGTTACCGGCAGCGGCAATGCTGGGAGGGCAAGTTCCAGCAGACGTTCCGGCTCATGAAGGAGATGACGGACGCCGCCCGGTACCAGGGGCCGCAGCCGGGCGAGGAGCTGCCGGAGCACTGGAAGAAGCATTGCGTGAAACCGCACCAGGTGTTCGCCGCGCTCCGGCAGCAGGTCGAGCTGGTCGAACACGACCGGCTGTGGCGGAAGCGGATCCGCGAGTCGCGCCGCCTGGTGGCCGACCAGCTCGCCGGCGTCTCGCGGATCATGCAGGATCTGGCGCGGGAGATTCGCCGCGAAGGACAGGAGATGCATCTGCAGGAGGAGCAGATCCGCGAAGCGGTGGAAGGATTGGGCCTCTCGATCCGCGGCGTCGAGATCATCAGCCTCGAAGAGGGCAACGTCGAGATCGAGATCGCGCACACGTTCCCGCGCGGGTTCGACGAATGCCGGAAAATGATCGCGCCGCTCCTGACCGACATCCTCGGCGAGCCGATTGCGGTGAAGTCGGAGCGCCCGCCGGAGCGGCCCGGTGAGCCGACGGTCGTGACGTTCGCGTCGGCGAAGGCGTATGAGGTGGATACCGGCGTCGCCGGGACGGCGAAGGGCGGCGGGCTCTTGTCGGGGGACAGCTACAGCACGGCGGAGCTCGCGAACGGCAAGTTCGCGGTGGCCGTCAGCGACGGCATGGGTGCCGGCGAGCGGGCGCGGCTCGAAAGCCGCTCGGCGCTGGACATGCTGCACCAGCTCCTGCAGTCGGGCATGGACGAGAAGCTTGCGATCCAGTCGGTCAATTCGGTGCTGCTGCTCCGGTCGGCCGACGAGATGTTCGCGACGGTGGATTTGGCGCTCATTGACCGCTATACGGCCAAGACGACGTTCCTCAAGGTCGGCTCCACGCCGAGCTACATCAAGCGGGGCGGAGACGTCATTCCGATCGTGGCCGGCAACCCGCCGATCGGCATCCTGCAGGAGATCGACGTCGATCTCGTCCGCGTGCAGCTCTATCCGGGCGACACGCTGATCATGATGACCGACGGCGTGTACGACGCGCCGGGACACGCGGTGAACAAGGAGATCTGGATGAAGCGGATCATCCAGGAGCTGAAATCGGAGGATCCGCAGGAGATGGCGGAGGAACTACTGGATACCGTGCTGCGAAGTTGCCCGGACGGGATCCGCGACGACATGACGGTCGTCGTCGCCCGCGTGCGGAAGTTCCAGCCGGAATGGGCGACGTTCCGCTGGCCGGGGCTGACGAAGCTGGAACGCCCGCGGACGGTGAGTTGAGCGGCGCGCGGGGCGGATTCCCGTTTCGGAACCGGACATTTCATGCGCCGGAGTTTACCTCTCTCTCAGAACGGGCATGCTGGTAACGGAGCGATAGATTCGAGATTTGAAGGAGGGGCTTCGGCCATGAAACAGTTGCTGCTCATCACGGATGGCTGCTCGAACGTCGGGGTGAGTCCGGTTATCGCGGCGGCCCACGCGAAGGCGGAAGGCATTACGGTGAACGTGATCGGGGTGGTGGAACGCGGCGAATCGATTTCCTCGGCGGAGATCGAGATCGAGGAGATCGCCCGCGCCGGCGGCGGCATGAGCCGGATTGTGAACCCGCGCCAACTGTCGCAGACCGTGCAGATGATGACGCGCAAGACGGTCGTGACGACGATCCAGCAGGCGGTGAACCGGGAGCTTCGGCAGGTGTTCGGCGCCGAGTCGGTCGAGGCGCTGCCGCCGGACCGGCGCGGCGAGGTCGTGCGCGTCATCGACGAACTCGGCGAATCGGCGCCGCTCAAAGTCGCGCTCCTCATCGACGCGAGCGGAAGCATGCGTCCGAAACTTCCCGCGGTCGAGGAGGCGATCCGCGATCTCGTGCTCAGCCTGCAGGCGCGTTCCGGAAAAAGCGAGATCGCCGTGTTCCATTTTCCCGATTCGGAGGACGGAGAAGGCTGCGTCTGCGATCTGGACTGGACGGACAACATCGCCGGCGTGAAGCGCATTCTGCCGAAGCTGGAAATGCGCGGCACGACGCCGACCGGACCGGCGATGATGCAGGTGATTGATTTTTTCCGCCGGGGGGATTATGGTAGAACCAACAGGGGCGAAACGGACGGGATGATGGGTGAAGACGTCGTCTGAACTTCGACTGGCGCCCGGCTCGGTCGTCACGGGCAAATGGAAGGGCGGACGGTACCGGGTCGAGCGCCTGCTCGGAGAGGGGGCGAACGGCCGGGTGTACCTCGTGGAGCACGGCCGGCGTCTCTATGCGATGAAGGTCGGCGGCGACGCCGTCGATCTGCAGTCCGAGATCAACGCGCTCCGTGCCCTGGCGGCCCGGCGGCGAAGGGCGGAGCCGTTCCTGGTGGCCGTCGACGACTTCGTCCACAGGGACGGCTCGGAACACCCCTTCTATATCATGCGGTACGTGCGCGGCCGCGCGCTGCACGAGTATTTGCAGCGCGAAGGGGCGGACTGGTTCCCGCTCGTCGGGTACAACCTGCTCGGCAGGCTGGCCGAGCTGCACGAGGCGGGCTTCGCGTTCGGCGATCTGAAGCGGGAGAACGTGCTGGTCGGCGATTACGGCCGCGTGGAGCTGGTCGATTACGGCGGCGCGACGGCGTTCGGCAAGAGCGTTCGCCAGTTTACCGAGCTCTACGACCGCGGGTACTGGAACGCGGGCAGCCGGACGGCCGAGCCGGGCTACGATCTGTTCTCCTTCGCGGTGCTGTGCCTGCACCTGTTCGAAGGCCGCCGGCTGCTGCAACTGTCGCAGACGCTGCTGCCGCAGAACCGGTCGCCGGCGGAGCTCATCCGCCTTACGGAAAGCCATCCCGCGCTGAAACCGTTCGCGGGATGGCTTCAGCGCGCGCTGCGGGGGGAATTCGCGTCGGCGCGGGAAGCCGCCGCCGCCTGGCAGCGCATCCTGTACGGCGGGATCGCGAAGCCGGTGCGGAGGCGGTCGTCGTCGGCGGGCTGGGCGGCCGGCCTGTTCGCCTGCACGATGCTCGCGCTGGCCGCGACGATTCTCTGGCTGATGACGGAAGGCGTGCTGCCGGCCGGGCTGCCGTAAGCCCGGCTGCGACGCGGGCGGCACGCCGCTTTGGCATGCGCATTTCGGCGGTTGGGGGCGGTGGAGGATGGATCTTGCGGCGCGCATCCGCCGGACGGCGGAGCGGGACGGGCTCTGGCGTCCGGGCGACACGATTCTGGCCGCCGTGTCGGGTGGCCCAGACTCGACGGCGCTCTTGCATCTGCTCTGGCGGCTGTCCGGCGAATGCGGCTTCCGGCTCGCGGCGGCCCACGTCAACCACGGCTTCCGCGGCGAGGAATCGGCGCGGGAGGCGGCGTTCGTGCGCCGGCTGTGCGGCCGGCTCGGCGTGCCGCTCGAAGAGGCGGAACTGGACCTACCTTTTTATATAAAAGAGACGGGCATGAACGCGCAGGCCGCCGCCCGGGAGAAGCGGTACGCTTTCCTGCGCGAGGCGGCGGAGCGGCGCGGCGCTTCGCGGATCGCGCTGGCGCACCACGCGGACGACCAGGCGGAGACGGTGCTGATGCGCCTCATCCGCGGATCCGGGCCGACCGGCATCGCCGGGATGCCGGTGAAGCGGCGCGAAGGGAAAGTGGAACTCATCCGGCCCTTGCTCCGTATTACCAAGATGGAACTGCTCCGCTATTGTGAGCGCGAAGGCCTCGGCTGGTGCGAGGACAGCAGCAACCGGAAGACGGTCTATTTCCGCAACGCCGTGCGGCTGGAAATCCTGCCTTTCCTCGAACGGTACAATCCGAATGTGTCCGCGTCGCTCGTGCGGCTGGCCGAAATCAGCCGCGCGGAGGACGACTTCCTCGCGCGGGAGGCGGAACGGGCGTTCGACCGGCTCGTTCGGCGGGAACGGGACGGATGCGCGATGGACCGCGGCGCGTTCCTGGAGCTGCATATTGCTTTACAAAGAAGATTGATTACTCTAATATTAATCTATCTTGGGGTGGAAAGAGGGTCCATCCCGTTCGAACGGATCGACGCGATCCGGGAAGCCGCCGCGGAGGGCTCGCCGACGACATCGGTGATCGAGGCCGGCCGCGGCGTCCGCTTCTTGCGGGAATACGAAGTATTGCGGTGGACGAGGGGCGGCGCTTCCGGGGGGACCGGATTCGAGTACGAGGCCGCGGAGACGGCCGGCGAGCTCGAGGTGCCCGAAGCGGGCGGCCGGCTCGTCTTCCGCCGCATCCGGCGCGCTCCGGGGGAGCCGCTTCCCGCGCCGGACGACGATTCCCGCCGGACGGCGATGTTCGACGAAGACGCCGTCGCTTATCCGCTGCGCGTTCGTTCCCGGAAGCCCGGCGACCGGATGCGCCTTGCCGGTTTAAACGGCACCAAAAAGGTGCAAGATATTTTCGTTGACGGCAAGATTCCCCGATCGAGGCGCGATGCGGTTCCGCTCGTGCTGGACGCCGAAGGCCGGCTGCTCTGGATCGCCGGCGTCCGCCGGTCGGCGGAAGCGCCCGTGACGGAGGAGACGACGCGCATCTTGCGGATCGAGTGGCAGGACGAATAATGGAGGTCTGGCTTTGCTGGAAGACATTCAGGAAGTGCTGTACACCGAAGAGCAGATCCGGCAGAAGGTCCGGGAGATGGGCCGGCAATTGAGCCTCGATTTCAAGGACCGGAACCCGCTCGTCATTTGTATTCTGAAGGGCGCGTTCATCTTCATGGCCGATCTGGTGAAGGAGATGGACATCCCGCTCGAGATCGACTTCATGGCCGTCTCGAGCTACGGCGCGTCCACGAAGTCGTCCGGCGTCGTCAAGATCGTGAAGGATCTGGACGTGCCGGTGGAGGGCCGCGACGTCATCATCGTCGAGGACATCATCGACAGCGGTCTCACGCTGAGCTATCTGATCGACGTGCTCGAGCGGCGCAACGCGAAATCCGTCACGGTCGCGACGCTTTTTGACAAGCCTTCCGGCCGGGTCGTCGACCTGGAACCGGACTATGTCGGCTACACGCTGCCGAACGCCTTCGTCGTCGGCTACGGCCTCGACTACGCGGAGAAATACCGCAACCTGCCGTTCATCGGCATCCTGAAGCCGGAAGTCTACAACCGATGACTCCGGAGAGCGTCCCGTCGGCGGAGCTGACGTTCCGGGGACGTCCCCGAGCCATGCTCCTCCTCGCGGTCGTGTTGTGATGGCAAGACGTGCTATGATAAAATAGTTGAAGCGCCCTGAGAGGAGGTAGGGGATGAATCGGTTCTGGAAAAACACGGGTTTTTATCTGATCATTTTTCTCGTGACCGTCGGAATCGTCCATTTCATCAGCACCCAGAATGAGACGACGAACCGGCTTTCCTACGACGAGCTGCGCCAGCTGATCAAGGCGGACAACGTCAAGGAGCTGACGCTCCGGTATGACGGCGCTTCCTATCTCGTCACGGGCCAATACCGTGTGCCTCCAGCCGGCGCGCAGCAGAACACGTTCTATTCCCGGATTCCGGCCGAGGAGTTCGCAACCCAGGAAATCAGGGACGCTTCCGAACGGAACGGGTTCAAATTAAACGTGGAAAAACAGCAGGGCCAGAGCATCTGGCTCACGTTCCTTACCTCCATCATACCGTTTGTCATCATGTTCATCCTGTTCTTCTTCCTCATCAATCAGGCGCAGGGCGGCGGCGGCAAGGTCATGAACTTCGGCAAGAGCCGCGCCCGTCTGTACACCGACGACAAGAAGCGCGTCACGTTCGAGGACGTCGCAGGCGCCGACGAGGAGAAGCAGGAGCTGGTCGAGGTCGTCGAGTTTCTGAAGGACCCGCGCAAGTTCGCCGCGCTCGGCGCGCGCATTCCGAAGGGCGTGCTGCTCGTTGGTCCCCCCGGCACGGGCAAGACGCTGCTTGCGCGCGCGGTGGCGGGCGAGGCGGGGGTGCCGTTCTTCAGCATATCGGGTTCCGACTTCGTCGAGATGTTCGTCGGCGTGGGCGCTTCCCGCGTCCGCGACCTGTTCGAGAACGCGAAGAAGAATTCTCCCTGTATCATCTTCATCGACGAGATCGACGCCGTCGGTCGGCAGCGCGGCGCCGGTCTGGGCGGCGGCCATGACGAACGCGAGCAGACGCTCAACCAGCTGCTCGTCGAGATGGACGGATTCAGCGCAAACGAGGGCATCATCATCATCGCCGCGACGAACCGTCCGGACATTCTCGACCCGGCGCTCCTGCGCCCGGGCCGCTTTGACCGCCAGATCACGGTCGACCGCCCCGACGTGAAGGGGCGCGAAGCGGTGCTGAAGGTGCACGCCCGCAACAAGCCGCTCGCGAAGGACGTCAGCCTCGAGACGATCGCGAAGCGGACGACCGGGTTCACCGGCGCCGATCTGGAGAACCTGCTGAACGAGGCGGCGCTGCTGGCGGCCCGCCGGAACAAGCGCGAGATCACGATGACCGAGGTGGACGAGGCGATCGACCGCGTCATCGTCGGCACGGAGAAGCGGAGCCGCGTCATCAGCGAACGCGAGAAGCGGATGGTCGCCTACCACGAGGCGGGCCATACGGTCATCGGCTATTTCCTGGAACATGCGGACATGGTCCACAAGGTGACGATCATTCCGCGCGGCCGGGCGGGCGGCTATGTGATCATGCTGCCGAAGGAAGACCGGATGATCGTCACGAAGCAGGAACTGCTCGACAAGGTGACCGGGCTGCTTGGCGGCCGGGTCGCGGAAGAGCTGTTCATCGGCGAGATCGGCACCGGCGCCTACAGCGACTTCAAGCAGGCGACGCAGATCGTGCGCAGCATGATCATGGAATACGGCATGAGCGAGAAGCTCGGTCCGATGCAGTTCGGCAATTCGCAGGGCCAGGTGTTCCTCGGCCGCGACCTCGGGCACGAGCAGAACTATTCCGACGCGATCGCCTACGAGATCGACCAGGAAATGCAGCGCATCATCAACGAGTGCTACACGCGCGCGAAGGAGCTGCTCACCGCGAAGTCGCGCGAGGTCCGGCTGATCGCCGAGACGCTGCTCGAAGTCGAGACGCTCGAGCTCGAGCAGATCAAGCGGCTGATCGAGACCGGATCGCTGGACGGCACCCCGTCCGGCGACGGGTCGGGCGGCGGCGAAGGCGACGGTCAGCCGGAGCCGAAGGAGCCGGCCGCGGACCCGACGATCGATACGCCGGGCAACGTCCGCGTCCGGATCCAGACGAAGGAGTCGGGCGAGGATGTGACGCCGGCGGGCGGCGAAGGAGCCGGCGACGACCGCGGCTGATCCGTTTGCGCAAGACGGGCAGGATATCCGCCCCGGAACGGCCGGATGGCCGCTTCCGGGGCGTTTTTTGCTCGCTCACGGGGGTTCGGCCTCCCGGGAATCCGGATGCCCGTTCGGGCGGGCGCGGGTGCGTCGCTTTGTTTGTTGACAGCGCGGGACGCCGCGTGTAAATTAGTGATAATCAATGATTTTGCGGCCGGGCGGCCGCACGGGGACTGCCCGTCCCTGCGGGAAAATTCGTGAAATTTGGCACAAACTTTGGCGCGGGAAACGGACTTCGGTGTCGGGTGTTCGCTTGCGCGCTTTTATCTAAGGAGAAGATGACAGGATGGAAGCATTGGCGCTCGAGCGGAGAGCGGAGCAGAACCTTGAGCTCCGCGCGCGGCTGGAACGGCTCAAGAAGGAACGCAACGCCATCATTCTGGCCCACTATTACCAGCGCGACGAGATCCAGGAAGTGGCGGATTTCCGCGGCGACTCGTTTCTGCTTGCGCAGAAGGCGGCCGAGACGGACGCGGACGTGATCGTGTTCTGCGGCGTCCATTTCATGGGCGAGAGCGCGAAGATTCTGGCTCCGGACAAGACGGTGCTCATTCCCGACGAGCGGGCGGGCTGCCCGATGGCGGACATGGTGAACGTCGACGGCCTGCGGAAATTGAAGGCGCAGCATCCGGACGCGACCGTCGTCACCTACATCAACTCGTCCGCGGAAGTGAAGGCCGAGACGGACATCTGCTGCACGTCTTCGAACGCGATCAAGGTCGTCAACTCGGTGCCGACGGAGAAGGTCATCTGGGTGCCGGACAAAAACCTCGGCCATTACGTCCAGCAGCATACGGACAAGCAGATGATCATCTGGGAAGGCTACTGCAACACGCACGACATGCTGACGGTGAAGGACATCGAGGAGATGAAGGCGCAGCATCCGAACGCCCTCGTCGTCGTCCATCCCGAATGCCGTCCCGAGGTCGTCGCGATGGCCGACTTCGTCGGCAGCACGACGGCGATCATCAAGTTCTGCCGCGAGTCGAAGCACAAGGAGTTCATCATCGGCACGGAGGACGGCACCGGCTATCAGCTGCGCAAGGACAGTCCGGACAAGATCTTCCACTTCGCCTCGAAATATCTCGTCTGCCCCAACATGAAGGTCAACAATCTGAAGAAGCTCGTCAAATGTCTCGAGAACATGCATCCTCAGGTCTATGTGCCGCCCCACATCGCGGAGAAGGCGCGTTTGTCCCTGGAGCGCATGCTGCAAGTGAAGTAGCATGCGCTGCTTCTGCGCCTGACACCGCGTCACCCGGATTCCCGCGGCGCGAGCCGAACCAATCGGAGGACAGGACATGATCCCGCGATATCTGACCGACGAGGCGCTGGAGGAACTGCCCGTCGTCGAGAAGGACGTCATCGTGATCGGGGCCGGCATCGCCGGTCTTTTTACCGCCGTCAAGGCGAGCGAGCGGCATTCGGTCCTGCTGATCACGAAGAAATCGCTGCTCGACAGCAACACCCGCTATGCGCAGGGCGGCATTGCCGCCGTCATCTCCGACGAGGATTCGCCGGCGCTCCACCGGCAGGACACGCTGATCGCCGGGGCGGGCCTCTGCTCGCCCGCGGCGGTCGACGTGCTCGTGCACGAGGGGCCGGAGGGCGTCCGCGATCTGATCCGGATGGGCGCGCGGTTCGACCAGGAGCAAAACGGCGAGTACGCGCTGACGAAGGAGGGCGCCCACAGCCAGCGGCGCATCCTGCACGCGAACGGCGACGCGACGGGATACGAGATCGTGCGCGTGCTGTCGGCGAAGGCGCTGGAGAATCCGAACATCGAGGTGTGGGACGACCACTTCGCGATCGACCTGGTCACGCATGACGGCGAGTGCCACGGCGCGCTCGTGCAGCGGCCGGACGGCGCGCGGCTGTTCGTGCGGGGCAAGGCGACCGTGCTGGCGACCGGCGGCACCGGGCAGCTGTACCGGTACACGACGAACCCGGAGGTCGCGACCGGCGACGGCATCGCGATGGCGTATCGCGCGGGCGCGGAGATCCGGGACATGGAATTCGTCCAGTTCCATCCGACGGCGCTCTGCTACCCCGGGGCGCCCCGGTTTCTCATCACGGAGGCGCTGCGCGGCGAAGGCGCGGTGCTGCGCAACATCAATGGCGAGCGGTTCATGGCGCGTTATCATCCGCAGCTCGAGCTCGCGCCGCGCGACGTCGTCGCCCGCGCGATCGTCAGCGAGCTCGAGCGGACGAACGCGACGTTCGTCTACCTCGACATCACGCATGAGGACGCCGGGACGGTGCGCCGGCGGTTTCCGAACATCTACCGGTACTGCCTGCAATACGGGCTCGACCTGACGAGCGACTGGATTCCGGTCGCGCCGGCGGCCCACTACATGATGGGCGGCGTCAAGACCGATCTGAACGGCGAGACGAACATCCGCCGCCTGTTCGCCTGCGGCGAATGCTCGTCGACCGGCGTGCACGGCGCGAACCGGCTGGCCAGCAATTCGCTCTCCGAGGCGATCGTGTTCGGCCGCCGCATCGTCGAGCGGATCGACGGGCTTCCGCCGCTCTCCGGAACGCCGCGGTACGGGAGCGGGGAAGAGGCGCGCGTGCAGCCGAACACCTGGCCGGCGATCGAGCGGCGGCTCAAGCTGCAGAAGGTCATGCTCCGGTATTCGGGGCTCAGGCGCAGCGCGGACGGACTGAACAAGGGGCTGGCCGAGCTGAAGCGGCAGCTCCCGATCTTCCGGACAAAGCTGACGAAGCGGGAAGAATTCGAATTTGCGAATCTGCTGATCTGCGCGCTGCTCACGACGCAGGCCGCGCTGGCCCGCGAGGAGAGCCGCGGCGCGCATTATCGGGAAGATTTCCCCGGGCGGGACGATGACCGCTGGCGCAAGCACATCGTCCTGCACCGCGAGCGGGGCATGTACGAGGAGCCGATCGACGATGTTTGAGTCGGACCGTTGGAACGAATCGATCCGGAGCATGATCCGGGCCTGGCTGGACGAAGATATCGGACACGGGGACATCACGACGGAGGCGACGATTCCGGCGGACAGCCGGGAGAAGGCGGTCATCCACATGAAGGAGGACGGCGTGCTGGCGGGCCTGCCCGTCGCGCGGCTCGTCTTCCACGTCGTGGACCCGTCCCTCGAGTTCCGCGCCTTCGCGGAGGACGGGCAGAAAGTCGCCCGGGGCACGGTGATCGCCGAAGTCGAGGGGAGCGTCCGCAGCATCCTGACGGGCGAGCGGCTGGCGCTCAACCTGCTGCAGCGGATGTCGGGCATCGCGACGAAGACGCGCCGGTTCGTCGAAGCGCTCGACGGGCTGCCGGTCCGGCTCGTCGACACGCGCAAGACGACGCCCGGCCACCGGCTGCTCGAGAAATACGCGGTCCGCATGGGCGGCGGCGCGAACCACCGCTTCGGCCTCTACGACGCGGTCCTGATCAAGGATAACCACATCAAGGGGGCCGGTGGTATCCGCGCGGCGGTTGCGGCGGCCCGGGCGCGCATTCCGCACACGATGACGATCGAGGTGGAGACGGAGACGCTCGAGCAGGTCGCCGAAGCGCTGGACGCAGGAGCCGACATCATCATGCTCGACAACATGCCGCCCGCCCGGATGGCGGAGGCGGTCCGGTTCATCCGCTCGCGGGCGCCGCATGTGAAGATCGAGGCATCGGGCGGAATCCGGCTCGAGACGATCCGGGAGATCGCGGCGACCGGCGTCGATGTCATCTCGGTCGGGGGGCTTACGCATTCCATCGAAGCGATCGACATCAGCCTCGATCTCGGAGGCCGGAAGCCGGGAGGGGAGCGGGCGTGATCCTCGCGGCGGATGTCGGCAACACGAACATCATGCTCGGCATTTTCCGGGGCCCGGTGCTGCTGCACCACTGGCGGCTCAGCACGAACCGGGCGGCGACGGCCGACGAGTACGGCATGATGCTGCACAACCTGTTCCAATACGCGGGGCTCCGGATGGAGGCGGTCGAGGGGATCATCCTTTCCTCGGTCGTGCCGCCGTTGATGCGAACGCTGGAGCAGTTGTGCCGGCAGTATTTCCGGAAAACGCCGCTCGTCGTCGGACCCGGGGTGAAGACCGGGCTCAACATCCGCTACGAGAACCCGCGCGAAGTCGGCGCGGACCGGATCGTCAACGCGGTCGCCGCGGTCGAGAAATACGGTGCGCCCGTCATCGTCGTCGACTTCGGCACGGCGACCACCTTCGATTACATCGACGAGGACGGGAGCTATGTCAGCGGCGCGATCGTGCCGGGCCTCGCGATCTCGGCCGAGGCGCTCTACCAGCGGGCGGCGAAGCTGCCGCGCATCGAGCTGGCCCGGCCGCGGAGCGTCATCGGGCGCAATTCGGTCGCGGCGATGCAGGCCGGCCTGGTGTTCGGCTACGCGGGCCAGGTGGACGGAATCGTCCGGCGCATCCGCGCCGAAAGCCGCACGAACGCCCGCGCGATCGCGACGGGCGGGCTCGCGGAGCTCATCGTGCCCGAGACCGAGACGATCGAGGCGATCGATCCGCTGCTGACGCTGGACGGTCTCAGGATGATCTATGAACGGAACCGGGAAGACGGCGGAGGGAGAGTCGATTCATGAGCGATACATGCGGCGCGGATGACGTGCTGGTGCGCGGCATCGCCTGGGGCGGCGGGCTGCGCGCGATCGCGGCGCGGACGACCCGGCTGGTGGGCGAGCTTCAGCGCCGCCACGGCACGTATCCGACGGCGACGGCCGCGCTCGGCCGGACGGCCACGGCCGTCGCGATGATGGGCGCGATGCTGAAAGGCGAAGATAAGCTGACCGTGCAGGTGAAGGGCGACGGTCCGCTCGGCCGGATCGTCGTCGACGCGAACGCGAAGGGCGAAGTGCGCGGATACGTCGACAATCCGCACGTGGACCTGCCGCCGAACGAGCAGGGCAAGCTGGATGTCGCCGGCGCCGTCGGCCGCAACGGCTTCCTCTATGTCGTGAAGGATCTCGGTCTCAAGGAGCCGTACCGCGGCAGCGTGCCGCTCGTCTCCGGCGAGCTCGGCGAGGATTTCACCTATTACTTCGCGTCGTCGGAGCAGACGCCCTCCGCGGTCGGGCTCGGCGTGCTGGTCGACACCGACGGCGGCGTGCGCCAGGCCGGCGGCTTCATCCTGCAGCTCATGCCGGGCGTGGAAGAGCAGGCGATTGACCGGCTGGAGAGGCGGCTCAAGGAGATGCCCCAGCTTACGTCCCTGCTGGACAGGGGCGAAACGCCGGAAGAGATCCTGCGGTATCTCGCGGATGAAGACGTGCAGATTCTGGAGCGCATGCCGGTCGCGTTCAAATGCAATTGTTCGCGCGAGCGGGTGGAGCGGACGCTCGTCAGCATGGGCGAGCGGGAGCTTCGGGCGCTGATCGAGGAGGACGGCCGGGCGGAAGTGACCTGCCATTTCTGCAATTCGGCTTACGCGTTCGATCGGAGCGAGCTCGCAAAGCTGCTGGAACAGGCCAAGGCAACGTGACAACCGAATACAAGACGACCATCGCGTATCGGAAGGCGGACCCGGAATGAGAAAGATTCAGATCCTGAGGACGGTCATCGTCCTCCAGACGGTCTGTCTGATCGCGCTCGCGGCGCTGGCGGCGCTGAGATGGCCGCAGGCGCACGGCGATGACGCGCTGGATGCCGCGGACGATGGCGCTGCCGGGGACAAGGGGCGCCGTCCGGTCGCGGAGATCGGCGGACGGACGATTACGGCGGACGAGCTGGTCGCCCGGCTCATGCGGGAGCACGGTCCGGCCGTCCTGCGCCGGATGCTGGTCCGCGAAGCCGTCCGGCTGGAGGCGGAGGCTTACGGCATCTCCGTGTCGGAGCGCGAACTGGAAGAGGAATTGGCGAGCATGATGGAAGGTTACGGAGACGAGGAAACCTTCTACGCCGCAATGCGCGAGCAGCTCGGCATGAGCCCGGAGGATGTGCGGGCCGATGCGGAGGAGCGGCTGCTGCTCGAGAAGATCGCGGTCCGGCCGATTCTGATCACGGATGAGGAAGTGGAGGCATACTTGAGGGAGCATCCGGAGCTCCTGGAGCCGAAGGCGAGGTACACGTTCTCCTGGATCGTGACGGAGGAGCGGGACGAGGCGGAGGCGGTGCTGGACCGGCTGAAAGCGGGCGAGCCGTTCGAGGAGCAGGCCCGCGAATACTCCGTCGACGGTTACACCGCGGAGTACGGCGGTTTCTACGGCATCGTGGAGTCGGACGATCCGTTCCTCGAGCCGCAGGTGCTGGAGCTGCTCGCCTCGCTCGAGCCCGGCGAGCTCGGCGGTCCCGTCGGGACGGCGGACGGATGGGCGGTGGTCCGGCTCGAGGACCGCGAGGCGGAGGAGCGCCCGGACCCCCGCCGGGTGCGGGAGCGGGTGCGGCTGGAGCTCGGGCTCGCCGCGGCGCCATCGCTGAAGGAGGTCGAGGACGCGCTGCTCGAAAAGTACGGGGCGAAGGTCCTCGACGACGAGCTGGACGTCCGGTGAAGCGTGACAGCGGAACCATGCCCAAGACGTTCGGCATGAAAGTGGCTATTGACAATCCCAGGGGCCGTTGATAAGATGGAAGAAACTAAACCCTACTAATTCGGTCGGAAATTAAGGAGGTTCCGTACGCATGCCGAAGATTGTCAACAGCGTCGTCGAGCTGATCGGTGATACGCCTCTCGTGCGCCTGAACCGTCTCGTGCCCGAGGGCAGCGCCGAGATCTACGTGAAGCTGGAGTATCAGAATCCCGGCGCCAGCGTCAAGGACCGGATCGCGATCAGCATGATCGAGGAAGCGGAGAAGGAAGGCCGCATCAAGCCGGGTGACACGATCATCGAGCCGACGAGCGGCAACACGGGCATCGGTCTCGCCATGGTCGCGGCGGCGAAGGGCTATCGCGCGGTCCTCGTCATGCCGGAGACGATGAGCATCGAGCGCCGCAACCTGCTGCGCGCCTATGGCGCCGAACTGGTGCTGACTCCCGGTTCGGAAGGCATGAACGGCGCGGTCCGCAAGGCGGAGGAGCTCCTCGCCCAGAACCCGGGCTGGTTCATGCCGCAGCAATTCAAGAACCCGGCGAACGTCAAGATCCACCGCGAGACGACGGGTCCGGAGATCGTCGAGGCGATCAACTCGCTGGACGGCAAGCTGGACGCGTTCGTCGCCGGCGTCGGCACGGGCGGCACGATCACGGGCGCGGGCGAAGTGCTGCGCAAGCACTTCCCGCACATCAAAATCTACGCGGTTGAGCCGGCGGCTTCCCCGCTGCTCTCCGGCGGCAAGCCCGGTCCGCACAAGATCCAGGGCATCGGCGCGAACTTCATCCCGGAAATCCTGAATCGCGAGATCTACGACGCCGTCATCACGGTCGAGAACGAAGAGGCGTTCGAGACGGCGCGCCGCGCCGCAAGGGAAGAAGGCATCCTGTGCGGCATCTCGTCCGGCGCGGCCATCTTCGCGGCGCTGAAGGTGGCGAAGGAGCTCGGCGCGGGCAAACGCGTCGTCGCGATCGTGCCGTCGAACGGCGAACGCTATCTGTCCACGGCGCTGTTCAACTTCGAGAACTGACCTCCTCCGCATTCCGCGGAAGACGGCAAGCCCCCGTCCGGCTTACCGGGCGGGGGCTTGTTGAGCGTTGGAATCGCGTGCACGGGGCATGACCGGACCGGCAAAGACCGGCCGCCGTTCCATTGCGCGCGGGAAAGCGACGTCGGCGAAGGGAGCGCCGTTTCGACCGTGGACGAGATCAAGCGGCATCGCGGATGTCGCTTTTTCTTTTGCCGACCTGGACCGGTTGACAACTTTTGTCGAATCCAATATTATTCATGGTAATTCAATTGGGTTAATACGAATAGATTAGACTGCATGGAAAGGATGGGTTTCCATGGATTCGGTTTGATTGGACAACAATGTGGTGATCGCGATTCAAACCAACTGGCTCAGCATCGTGCTGGGTCTTGCGGTCATCATCGCGCTGCATTTCCTTGCCCGGAAGCGAATCGGCTTCGGGTCCCGCGTGTTGATCGCCCTCGGGCTTGGTCTGGTCGCGGGCATTGTGCTGAATGCGGCGCAAGCCGGCTACGATGCGATTCAGTTGATCGGGTCGATCTACGTCAACCTGATCCGCATGGTGGTCATTCCGCTGGTGTTCGTGCTCGTGATCAACAGCATCATTTCGATCACGGACACGGGCTATCTGAAGAAAATCGGCGTAAAGACGATCGGCTGGTTCCTGCTCACGACCGGCATCGCCGCCATCATCGGGCTGCTCTCGGCGCTGGCGCTGAACCCCGGCGCGGGCATCGACGCCCGGACGCCGGAAGACTTCCAGGCGCGGGAAGTTCCCACCCTGTTCCAGGTCATTCTCGACCAGGTGCCGAACAACCCGATCAGCGACGCGGCAAACGGCAAAGTGGTGCCCGTTCTCATCTTCGCCCTGTTCATCGCCTTCGCCACGGTGAAGCTCGGCGAGAAGAAACCGGATACGGTGCAGCCGTTCAAGGCCTTCATTCAATCCGTTACGGAAATCATGCATCAGGTGGTCCGGTTCGTACTCCGCTTCACGCCATACGGCGTGTTCGCCCTGATTGCCGTCATGGCGGCCCGCTACGGACTGGATACGCTGAAGCCGCTGGCGCGCCTGATCGGCGTCAGCTACTTTTCACTTCGTCCTCGTGTTCGGCGGTTTGGTGCTGCTGGTGGCCAAGGTGAATCCGGTCAAGTTTTTCAAAAAAGCGTACCCGACCATTGCCGTCGCCTTTACGACGCGGAGCAGCTACGCCACCTTGCCGGTCAACCTGGAAGTCATCACGAAACGTCTGCGCGTCTCGCCGCGCGTCGCCAGCTTCGTCGCCCCGCTCGGCGCGACGATGAACTTCAACGGCTGCGGCGGGATCTGGCCGGCGATCGTCGCCGTGTTTGCGGCCAATATTTTCAACATTGATCTCTCGTTCACCGATTACATTCTGATCGTGCTGGTCAGCGCGATTTCATCCATCGGGGTGGCCGGCGTGCCCGGGCCGGAGTCGATCTCCACCACGGTGGTGCTGACGGCCCTGGGACTTCCGCTGGAGGCCATCGCGATTGTCGCCTCCGTGGAGGCGTTGATCGACATGGGCCGCACCGCCGTCAACGCGACGGGCACGACCGTTACGAGCCTGCTGGTGGCGAATTCGGAAGGGGAATTCGACCGCGACGCCTTCGACCGCGACGTGGAAGACGAGCTGGAACTGAATCCGGCGTGACGGTGCGGGCAAAACACCGTGGATACGCGGGGAGCAGTTTCCGCGATGGCGGGCTGCGCCATTTTCATGGCCTTGTTTCGATGGTTCCCTGCGGCGGTTGCGCCGTTCGCCGTCGGACGGTCCGATTCGAACGGGGATGCGGCGAATGCGGTTGAACCCGGCGTCCGCTTCAACGGCCGGCTGTCAACAAACGGCGGAGGCGACGGGCTTCCCGCCGGCGGAGGAATCGTGTACATTGGAAATGGCACAACACGAGATGCACCGGAGGTTATGGATCCATGCGCACGATGAAGGCATGCGTGATCGAAGGTCCCCGCCGCGCGGCCGTGCGGGAAGTGCCCGTTCCGGAGCCCGCGCCTGGAGAAGTGCTGATCCGGGTCGAGCGCGCCGGCATTTGCGGGACGGATGTCCACATATATAAAGGAGAATATATCTCGCCCTATCCGATCATTCCCGGACACGAGTTCTCCGGCACGATCGCCGGGATCGGCGAAGGCGTCGGGGGCTTTGCGATCGGCGACCGCGTCACCGCGGAGCCGAACATCCATTGCGGCAGGTGCGCGTACTGCCTGTCCCATCGCGGCAACCATTGCGAGCACTGGCAGGCGGTCGGAGTCACGCGGGGCGGCGCGATGGCCGAGTATGTCGCGGTTCCGGCGGGCAACGTGTTCCGGCTGCCGGACGGCATAAGCTTCGCCGAAGGCGCGTTCATTGAGCCGCTTGCCTGTGTGGTCCACGCGATGAACCGCCTGCGGCCCGCGCCGGGCGACCGGGCGCTTCTGTTCGGCGCCGGCGCCATGGGGCAGCAGCTCATTCAGGCGCTCGTCCACGCCGGCGTGTCCGATCTTTCGGTCGTCGACATCTCCGAGGGCAAGCTGGCGATGGCCGCGCAATGGGGAGCCACCCGGACGTTCGTCGGCGGACGGTTCGACGAAGCCGAACTGCTCGGGGAATTCCCGCGCGGGTTCGACATCGTCGTGGACGCCACCGGCATTCCGCAGGTCATCGAGCAGGCGCTGAAGTTCCTCGGGCCGGCGGGGAAATTCCTCCAGTTCGGCGTGGCGCCCAAGGGCGAGACGATCCGGCTCAGCCCGTTTGATCTTTTTCAACGGGACTGGACGCTGATCGGATCGATGGCGACGAACGACACGTTCCATCACGCGCTGCAGTGGGCGAAGGCGAAGCGCATCCGGCTTGAGCCGCTCGTCACGAGCGTCATCGGGCTGGACGATCTGCCGCATCTGTTCGAGCACGGCGCGCGCCCGGATGATCTCAAAGTGCAGATTCAGATCGGTTGACCGTCAGATCGCCGAGCGGCACCTCGCGTTGTATACGCGGGTGCCGCTTTTTGCATGCCTCAAGGTTGGCTTTGCACGGCTTTCTGCGCTCTTTGCGCTTTTGTCGAAATGGCGCAGATGGCTTCCTTTATTCTGATCGATTGGGCTATACTGATGGCAATGTGAACGTCTCTGAAGCGCAGGCGCATGGCGGCATGCCGATTTTCCGGTCGGCGGTGATGGGGGGAACGAATGAAACGATGACGGAAGCTGTGACAACACTGGAACAATGGCGCGCGTGGCGCAGCGAGGGGTTCAACACGCTGCCGTTGCTTAGGCGCGTGCACCTCAAACCGGGCGAGGATCGGCCGGCCGAGTGGAGCGGCGCGTGGGCGGCGGCGTATCCCCACGCGATCGTGCTCGAGAGCGGCAAGGACGGCCGGTACACGTACCTCGGCCTCCGGCCGTCGGCCGTGCTGCGCGGCAAGGGAAGCGAAGCCGTGGCGACGGAGACGGGCGAAG
>Ga0207871_100177_pt1 | contig 37558 bp, 26 predicted proteins | sample Passage260A_FD_187371 | JGI IMG/M metagenome (GOLD analysis project Ga0207871, IMG submission 187371) | Cellulose adapted compost microbial communities from Newby Island Compost Facility, Milpitas, CA, USA - Passage2 60A (SPAdes) (version 2) ...
GCTCGGCTCGGACGGCGGATACAACATCCGGGTGTTCCGCTCGAAGCGGCCGGACGGGCCGTATGTGGACACGCTCGGGCAAAACGCCGTGCTGCCGGGCAACGTCGACCACACCCCCTACGGCATCAAGCTGATGGGCAACTTCCTGTTCGAGCGGCGCGTCGGCGAACCCGGCGACGGGATCGGCTACGGCTACGTTTCGCCCGGCCACAACTCGGTCCTTTACGACAAGGCGACGGGCAAACGATTCCTCGTGTTCCATACGCGCTTTCCCGGCAAGGGCGAGATTCACGAGGTCCGCGTCCACCAGCTTTTCCTGAACAAGAAAGGGTGGCCGGTCGCCGCGCCGTACCGCTACGCCGGCGAGCAACTCGAGAAGGTGAACCGGCAGGACCTGATCGGCGAATACCGGTACATCAACCACGGCAAGGCGTATTCGGCCGCGGTCGAACGGTCGGTCTACATCCGGCTGAATCCGGACAACACGATCAGCGGCGACGTCCGGGGCAGGTGGAAAAAGACGGGCCACTACGACGCGGAACTGACGATCGACGGCAAGACGTACGACGGCGTATTCGTGAAGCAGTGGGACCCGGTGTCGGAAGCCTGGGTGATGACGTTCACCGCCGTTTCGGATGAAGGCGTGGCGATCTGGGGCAGCAGGCTGGAAGAACGGACCGCCGCGCAGATCGTGCAGGATATCGTGGCCGACCTATCGCTCGGCGATACGAGCGCCGTCACCGGCAATCTGACCCTGCCGACGGAAGGGACGCGCCGCGCGCGGATTGCATGGACGACGTCCGATCCGGGCGTCGTGACGGAGACCGGCGTCGTGACGCGGCCGCCGGCGGGAGCGGAACCGGCCTCGGCGGTGCTGACCGCAACGATCACGTACGGGTCGGAGCGCGCGGTGAAGGCATTCCCGATCACGGTGCTGCCGCGCCGCCCGGCGACGCTGACCGCGCATTACGCCTTTGAGGACAATCTGGACGATGCCACGGGGCGTTTCGGCTCCGGCACCTTGACCGGCGACCGGATCGACAAGACGGGCGGCGCCATCGGTTTTGCGGACGGCAAGATCGGCCGCGCCGCCGTGTTCGACGGCGCGTCGGGCGTCCGGCTGCCGGACGGGCTGATCCGGGGCGACGCGTATTCCGTGTCGGTCTGGCTGAAGCCGGAGCGGCTGACGATGTACACGACGACGTTCTTCGGCGCGCGCAGCCCCGAGAGCTGGGTCAGCCTCGTGCCGCTCGGACCGGTCGGCGGGCAGACGATGGTCTGGTCCGGCAGCGACTGGTACGACGGCGTCACGGGGCTCACGATTCCGACCGGCGAATGGTCGCATCTCGCGTTCACGGTGGACGGTGGCGAGCTCGTCGTCTACGTGAACGGGGAAGAGCGGTTCCGGGGCGCGAACTTCCCGCACGTGTTCACCGTACCGGATGCGGTCTTCGCGCTCGGCGTGAACTGGTGGGACCCGCCCTATCAGGGTTTGATGGACGAGCTGCGCATCTACGAAGGCGCGTTGTCGCCGTCCGACGTCGCCGATTTGGCGGCCGCGGGCGGTTGATGACCCAAGGGGTCGGGAACTCCGCGAAGCCGAAGCGAAAAGGCGGCGGCTGCATAACCGACACTTCCGGGGCAAAGCCGGCGCAAGGCCCGAAGGTCTTCCGCCGGCTTTCCTGTCGGCCCCGATTGGCCGGCCCGGCCGGTCGAATGCGGCGGCTTCCGTTCCCTCGGGGGCGGAGGTCCTTTCATTTATATCAAATTCTGATAAATCCCATAAGATCAATTTGATTGAATCCTGCCCCGCGCTGTGCTATTCTAAATAAATAATGCATATCAATTTACTCGGAATACGAGGCATGAAGACGGAACGCAACACAGCGGGGTGGATACGTTGGTGCTTCACGAGACGAACAGTCCGTTCAGCCGGGAGCAGGCGGAGCTGCTCAACAAGCTGCTGCCGACGCTGACGGACGGACAGCGCTTCTGGCTGTGCGGCTATCTGGCCGCAACCTTGAGCGGCGCCTCCGCGGCGGCGCCGGCGCCCGCCGCGCAGGCGGCTGCGGGCGGGACGGTCGCGTCCCCGGCGGCCCCGCAGGCGGCCGCGCCCCAGGCGGCGTCCGCCGCGCCCGCGGTGCCGGCGCTGCCGAAGGAAGCGACCGTGCTTTACGGTTCGCAGACCGGCAACAGCAAGAAGGTGGCGAACCAGCTGGCCGAGCGGCTGAAGGGGGCGGGCTACGAGGTCACGGTCAGCGCCATGAACGATTTCAAGACGAACGCGCTGAAGAAGGTGACCCGTCTGTTCATCGTCGTCAGCACGCACGGCGAAGGCGAGCCGCCGGACAACGCCCTCTCCTTCTACGAATTCCTCCACAGCAAGCGGGCGCCGCGGCTCGACGGCCTGCCGTTTTCGGTGCTGGCGCTCGGCGACACGTCCTACGAGAAGTTCTGCCAGACCGGCAAGGATTTCGACAAGCGGCTGGAGGAGCTCGGCGGCCGGCGGATCGCGCCGCGCGTCGACTGCGACGTCGACTTCGAGGATGCGGCGAACGGATGGATCGAGAGCGTGCTCGCCGCGCTGGCGGACGAGGAGGCGGCTTCGGCGGCCGGAGCCGTCCCGGCCGGCGGAGCTTCAGGCGCGGCCGAAGCGGCCGTCGCCGCGGCGGTTCCGTCGGCTCCTGCGGCCCCGGCGGCGGCCTATTCCCGTTCGAATCCGTTCCGCGCCGCGGTGCTCGAGAACCTGAACCTGAACGGCCGCGGCTCCGACCGCGAGACGCGCCACGTCGAGCTCTCGCTCGAAGGATCGGGGCTGACCTACGAGCCGGGCGACGCCCTCGGCATCTATCCGGAGAACCGCCCGCAGCTCGTCGAGGAGCTGATCGAGGCGGCGGGCTGGAAGGCGGACGAACCCGTGCCGGCCGGCAAGGACGGCGAGCTGCCGCTTCGGGAGGCGCTCATCCGGCACTATGAGATCACGGTGCTGACGAAGCCGCTGCTTGAGCAGGCGGCGGAGCTGACGGGCCATCCGAAGCTGAAGGAGCTGACGGCGCCGGGCCGCGAGCAGGCGCTGCGCGAATACATCGCGGGGCGCGATCTCGTCGACCTGATCCGCGATTTCGAACTGAAGGGCGTGCCGGCGAAGACGTTCGTGCCGATCCTCCGGAAAATTCCGCCGCGGCTCTATTCGATCGCGAGCAGCCTGAAGGCGCACCCGGACGAAGCGCATCTCACGATCCGCAAGGTCGTCTACGAGGCGCACGGCCGCACGCGGTACGGCGTCTGCTCGACCTACGTCGCCGAACGGGCCGAACCGGGCTCGGAGCTTCCGGTCTTCGTGCAGCAGAACGAGAACTTCCGGCTGCCCGCCGACCCGGACGCGCCGATCATCATGATCGGTCCGGGCACGGGCGTCGCGCCGTTCCGGGCGTTCCTCGAGGAGCGGGAGGAGACCGGAGCCGGAGGCAAGTCGTGGCTGTTTTTCGGCGACCGGCATTTCTTCACCGACTTCCTCTACCAGGTCGAGTGGCAGCGCTGGCTGAAGAACGGCGTGCTGACGCGGATGGATGTCGCGTTCTCCCGCGACCAGGAACGCAAAATCTACGTGCAGCACCGGATGCTCGAGAAGGCGAAGGAGCTGTACGCATGGCTCGAGGAAGGCGCGTACGTCTATGTCTGCGGCGACAAGTCGCGGATGGCGCAGGACGTCCACGCGGCGCTCGAGACGGTCATCCGCCGGGAGGGCGGGCTGAGCGAGGACGAGGCCGCCGAGTATCTGAAGCGGATGCAGCAGGAGCGCCGCTATCAGCGCGACGTTTACTGACGTTTACTGATGAAGCCTGCCTGAAACCTTACGTGCGAAAGCGAGGCAACGCGACATGTTCGGCAACAACCTGATGAACCCGAACAGCAAGCCCCACAGCGACGTCGAAGCGGTCAAGCGGAAGAGCCGCTACCTGCGGGGCACGCTGGCGGAGACGCTTGAAGATCCGCTGACCGGCTCGATTCCCGAGGATGACAACAAGCTGCTGAAATTTCACGGCAGCTACATGCAGGACGACCGGGACCTCCGGAACGAGCGGGCGAAGCAGAAGCTGGAACCGGCGTACCAGTTCATGGTGCGGGTGCGGGCGGCCGGAGGCGTCATGACGCCGCAGCAATGGCTGGTGATGGACGAGCTCGCGCGGAAATACGGCAACGGCACGATCCGGCTCACGACGCGCCAGTCGATCCAGTTCCACGGCGTCATCAAATGGAATTTGAAGCGGCTGATCAGGGAAGTCAACGACGCGCTGCTCACGACAATCGCGGCGTGCGGCGACGTGAACCGGAACGTCATGTGCAACCCGAACCCGTACCAGTCCGAAGTGCACGCGGAAGTCTATGAGTGGGCGCAGGCGATCAGCCGGCACCTCGAACCGCGCACGCGGGCGTATGCCGAAATCTGGCTCGACGGGGAGAAGGTGTACGACAGCCGGGAAGGCGCGGAAGAGGAGCCGATCTACGGCCCCGTCTATCTGCCGCGCAAGTTCAAAATCGGCATCGCCGTCCCGCCGTCCAACGACGTCGACGTGTTCTCGCAGGATCTCGGCTTCATCGCGATCCACGAGAACGGCAAACTGCTCGGCTTCAACGTCGTCGTCGGCGGCGGCCTGGGCATGACCCACGGCGACCCGTCCACCTATCCGCAGATCGGCAAGGTGATCGGGTTCACCGTGCCGGAGCGGGTCGTCGACGTCGCGGAGAAGGTCGTCACGATCCAGCGCGACTACGGCGACCGCGCGAACCGGAAGCACGCGCGCCTGAAGTACACGATCGACGACCGCGGGCTCGACTGGTTCACCGGCGAGCTTCACAAGCGCCTCGGCTGGGAGCTGGAGCCGGCGCGGCCGTACCGGTTCGAGCACAACGGCGACCGCTACGGCTGGGTGAAGGGCACGGGCGGCCGGTGGCATTTCACGCTGTTCATCCAGAACGGCCGGGTGAAGGACACGGAAGACTACAAGCTGATGACCGCGCTGCGGGAGATCGCGAAGATCCACACGGGCGATTTCCGGCTGACGCCGAACCAGAACCTGATCATCGGCAGCGTCACGAGCCGGAAGAAAAAGGAAATCGAGGCGCTCATCCGGGAGTACGGCATCACGGACGGGAAGAACTACTCCGCGCTGCGCCGCAACTCGATGGCCTGCGTCGCGCTGCCGACGTGCGGCCTCGCGATGGCCGAATCGGAGCGCTACCTGCCGACGCTGCTGGACAAGATCGAGGCGATTCTGGACGAGGCGGGCCTGCGCGACGAAGAGATCGTCATCCGCATGACCGGCTGTCCGAACGGATGCGCCCGCCCGGCGTTGGCCGAGATCGCCTTCATCGGCAAAGCGGTCGGCAAATACAACATGTACCTGGGCGGCGGTTTCGCCGGCGAGCGGCTCAACAAGCTGTACCGGGAGAACATCGGCGAGGAGGAGATCCTGCGCGAGCTCCGGCCGATCCTGTTCCACTACGCGCGGGAGCGGAAGGAAGGCGAGCGCTTCGGCGACTTCTGCATCCGCGCGGGCTATGTGACAGAAGTGAAGGACGGACGGGATTTCCACAGCTGAAAACCGCCGAAGCCGCGCGACGGCCGGCGGGGGCCGCGAGCCGTTCCCCGTCGGGCATGCGTCTCATGACAAGCGGATTGGTACGGACTCCGTGAAAGCGGGGTCCATTTTTTATGGTACGCCCGGCATGGGCTTCATCCCCGGCAGCCGTTTTCGGAGAGGACGACCGGCAGACGGATCATAATATAACCGCATATAGCCGCTCGGTTGACGCCGTCCTGCTCGGTGTTGCCGGCCCTGGAAACATCATCCCCCGGGGAAAGCATGGCGCAGGGCCGGATGCGGGGCCGCGCGGATCATCCTTCCGGCGGGGATCCTCTCCACGTCGTCGGACCCCCTGTATTCGGGTTGACAACGATCCGGTCATCGGACTATATTTTTAAATCATATAAATATTAAACAGCTGAAAATATCGGGGTGTCACGATGGAGTCGGATGTCCGCAGGATCGCCGTGTCGTTGGTGAAGCTGCAAAAGCAGCTCAACGCCGCCCTGGCGCAGCATCCGGAGATGCCGGTCACGCTTCCGCAGCTCATGCTGCTGAATCTGACGCATCAGCACGGACCGTACCGGCTGACGGATCTCGCCACAAAAATCGAGGTGAAGCCGAGCGCCGTCACCGTGATGGTCGACCGGCTCGAGAAGCGCGGATTTGTCCGGCGCGTTCCGGATCCCGGCGACCGCCGTGCCGTGCTCGTCGAGGTGACGGAGGAGGGCCGGGGCGCGCTGCGCAAGGCGTGGAACCTGCGCGAGGAGCTGCTCGGCCGCGTCACGGCGCGTCTTGGGTCGGAAGAAGTGAAACTGCTTGCGGATTTGCTCGAGCGGCTGACCGGAGAGCGCGCGCGGACCGGCTTCTGAATCGGGACACCCGGAGACAAGGAGAGAAACCGCACCTTATGGATGCCATGGAAGATCTGTCGCCCAAACGCAAACTTACCATCATGATCGCCATCCTGGCCGCGATGTTCTTCGCCGCCATCAACCAGACGATCGTCAGCACGGCCATGCCGCGCATCATTGCCGTTCTGGAGGGCGTGGACTACTACACGTGGGTCATTACGATCTACATGCTGACGTCGACGATCGCGACCGTCCTCGTCGGGAAGCTGTCGGACATTTACGGGCGCAAGCCGTTCCTGCTCGGAGGGATCCTGTTCTTCCTGATCGGCGCGTTCCTGTGCGGCTTCTCGCAGAACATTCTGCAGCTCATCATGTTCCGGGGCATCCAGGGCATCGGCGCGGGCGTCATCATGTCCTCGGCCTTCACCGCCGTCGGCGACCTGTTCGCGCCGCGCGAGCGCGGCAAATGGAGCGGCATCATGATGTCCGCCTTCGGCTTCTCCAGCATTCTCGGCCCGACGCTGGGCGGATGGCTCGTCGATCACATGGACTGGCACTGGCTGTTCTGGATTTTCCTGCCGCTCGGCGTCGTCGCCTTCGCCCTCATTCTGGTGCTGTTCCCGAAGACGGCTCGTCGCGAATCCGAGACGATCGACTGGTTCGGCTCGCTGTTTCTCAGCCTCGCGATCATCGCGCTCCTGCTCGGGTTCTCCTGGGCCGGCACGCGCTATGACTGGGATTCGCCGCCGATCATCGGGCTGTTCGCGGCGGCGGCCTTCTTCACGGTCATTTTCGTATGGGTGGAAAAGAACGCCGGCAGCCCGGTTCTGCCGCTGTATCTTTTCCGCAACGACATCGTCACGATCTCCAACGTCATCGGCTTCCTGATGAACGCGGGCATGATGGGCGCGCTCATCTACATCTCGTTCTTCGTCCAGGGCGTCGAGGGCATCGCGCCGACGTACGCCGGATACGTGACGATCCCGATGTCGCTTTCGATGGTGATCATGAGCACGGTCATCGGCCGGTACATTACGAAGACCGGCAAATACAAGCGCTATGTGCTGATCGGCATGCCGATCATGATCATCGGGATGCTCATGATGGCGTTCATGGACAACGTCTGGACGGCGGTGGCCGCGATGCTCGTGTTCGGCGTCGGGCTCGGCGTCGGCATGCCCGTCTTCTCGCTGACGGTACAGAATGCGGTCAGCCCGGCCGATCTGGGCGTCGCGACCGCATCCTCGCAGCTCTTCCGGAACATCGGCGGCACGATCGGGATCGCCGTGCTTGGCACGGTCATGTCGACGAGTCTGAAGGCGAACCTGAAGGAGAAAATGGCGCAAGGCGGGCAAGCGCCGGCGCAGTTCGACGAAGCGACACGGGAACAGCTCGCATCGCTGACGGACCCGAACATGCTGCTCGACCAGCCGAAGCTGAAGGAAACGATCGCGTCGCTGCCGGCGGATCTCCAGCCGATCGCGAACCGGATCGTCGAAGCGCTGCGCGAAGCGCTCGCCTCGTCGCTGACCGTCGTGTTCCTGTGGGGCACGGCAATCGTCGCCGCGGCGGCCCTGCTGACGTTCTTCCTGCGGGAAATTCCGCTGCGCACGTCGAACCGGATGCCGAAGGAGGCGGACGGGGCGCGCGTCGTGCAGCAACCGGAACCGGTTCGTTGAGCACCGGTTCGATCCGGCGGGGATCCGGCGATCCCCGCCCGGATGCATGGATTTGCGGAAAAATGTGAACCCTGTTATTGCGGAACTTGTCGAAAGCGTATACAATACACTAATCGATGTTTCATCGATTTGGCAACGGCGCCGTGCCCTGTCCCGAGGGCGGTGCCGGCCCGGGGTTCGAAACCGCGAATCAGATGCATCTGGAGGGATCGATCATGGCCAGAACAACGATCAACGTACCGGAAAACCCCGTATCGCATTTTCTGTTCAATGACACACGCTCGGCCTGGATTTGGCTCATCATCCGGCTGTACCTCGGCTGGAAATGGCTCGAAGCGGGCTGGCACAAGGTTACCTCGGACGCCTGGGTCGGAGCGAACGCCGGCGCGGCGGTGGAAGGGTTCGTCCGGAAGGCGGTGGAAGAGGACAGGGCGATCACCGGCTGGTACGCGTCGTTCCTGGAGAATGTCGCCCTGCCGAACGCGAAGGTGTTCGGCTATATGGTCGCCTTCGGCGAAGTGCTCGTCGGCCTCGGCCTCATCCTCGGGCTCCTGACGGGCATTGCGGCGTTCTTCGGCTCGTTCATGAACGTCAGCTTCCTGTTCGCGGGAACGCTGAGCACGAACCCGCTGCTGTTCATTCTGGCAACCTGGATCGTGCTCGCCTGGAAGGTCGCCGGTTGGTACGGCCTCGACCGCTGGGCGCTGCCGCTGCTCGGGACGCCGTGGGGCAGGGTCAGCCGGTAAGCCCGGCGCGGTGATACATACGGAAAAGGCTGCGATGCATCCGGTCATCGCAGCCTTTTTTTGTTGTGCGCGGCGCGGTTCAGCGTGGCCGGTGGGCCGATCCGGTTCGCGATCAGGCGGCGCTCGTCCTCGTCGAGCCCGTAGAGCGCCATGATGCGCCGGTCGATCGCCTCGTACAGCCCGAGCCGCTCCTCCGGATCCCCGCAGGCGATCAGCCGGTCGACGAGCGCGACGATCTCCTCCTGTTCCTCCGGCGGACAGGCCGGAAGCGGCAGCGACTCGAGATGGCGCCGCAGCACCTTCACGGAAGCGTGCGCGAGGGCGTGGTAGAACCGGACGGGCCGGGAATTGAGCGCCGCGAGCACATATTTCAGGCGGTAGCCCGGCGCGCGCGGAATGATGATGTTCGCGCTGTTCAGCGTGAGCCGCTGCCGGTCGTCCCAGGCGAAGACGAGGTCCGCGCCGATGAACCGGTAAATCAGCTTTTCGGGAGCACGGTAGAGCGCTTCGGGTGCGGTCTGCTGGAACCGGTCCGGCTCGAAACGGATGTACCGCCCCGAATGGCCGAGGCCGTATGCGGATACATCGGCACCCCGCAGCACCGGCTCCCAGCCGGGCGGGACCTCATCGTCGGGGAACTCCCGCACGTGGGCGCCGTTGTCGCCGGTGACGATGCCGAGGGCGAAGTCGCACCGGCCCCTGAGGTTCCAGACCCCCGGCGCGGCGCGCATCCGCTCGAGGACGGCGTGCTCCGCGCCCGAGGCGCGCACGTTGAACGCGCAGCCCGGGTTCGTTCGAAACCGCCGCTGCGCGATCGATTCGGTCCGGCCGCGCTCGTCCCGGACGGCGACGGCATGACCGGGCGCCGGCGGCCGCTTGCGCAGCGTCAGCGTGACGACCGGACTGCTGACGCCCGCGAACGGGCTGCCGGCCAGCGCGATGCCGAGCATTTCCGTCTGCTCCGCGATCAGCCGACGCGTTCCGGCGTGCCGGTCGACCGTGAGCAGCGACTCGGGCAGGACGTAGGCGAGCACGCCGCCTTCCTCGAGCATTGCCAGGCCCGCCTCGATGAACAGGCCGAACGATTCCGTTCCGAAGGCGGATGCGGTCCGGAAGCGGCGCTGCAGCCGCTCTTCCTCCTCGGGCGCGAACCGGAATCCCCAGGGCGGATTGCCGATGACGAGGTCGTACCGGCCGCCGCCCGGGGAGCCGGAGATCGGCACGTGCAGCGCGTCCTGCCGGCGGATCGAAAATTCGGCCGGCAGGGCGCCCGATCCGTCCGGCTCGGCGAGCAGGGCCAGATTGAGGCGCGCCAGGCACACGGCCGTATCGTCGATATCGAAGCCCGTCAGCGCGCCGCGTTCCCGCAGCAGCCGGTCGGCTTCGCGGGGATCGAGGCCGCGCGCGGTGAGCCGTCGCTTCAGCGCCATATAGACGCGGATCAGCACGTTGCCCGATCCGCAGCAGGGATCGATGACGCGCGGCAGGCCGCCGGTATCCGGCCATTCCCCGAGCGCGTCGTACACGAGCGATTCGACGATGGCGGACGGCGTGTAATAGGCGCCCGTCAGCTTGCGGCTGCGCAGGCGGGCGAGCGACAGGTGGACGAGGCCGAGGAGATCGTCGCCTTCCACGTAGACGACGGGGAGCTGCGCCAGCTCGCGCAGCCGGCGGAGCGCATCCCCGTCGGGCTGCGGGGAGCCCGTCCCGCCATCGGAACGATACAAGGCTTCGAGCAGCGGCCTGAAGCCGCCGGCATCCAGCCGGCCCCCCAGGTACCGCTCGGCCAGGCTTTCTCCACCAGGGGCGGGCTGCGCGGCGAGGTGTCCGCGGCTCATGAGCAGCTTGAGCGCCAGCTCCAGCAACGCGAGCCGCGGGTCGAGCCGGTCCCCGGCGATCTCCGCCGCCTGCTTCGCCAGCTGTTCGTACGCCTTCGTCCGGACGTAGCCGGCCGGGACGAAGGCGCCGTCCGCCGCGGTCTTGTTGCGGCGGCTCCGAAGCCGCGCCATGCGGCCCGAATCGAGCGACTCCTTCAGCGCTTCGACTTCCGCCCGCTCGAAGGCGAGCGACCTTCCGACGCGGATGCCGCGCAGCCGCCCGGCCTTCGCCCAGTTGCGCACCGACGCGGTGGAAATCGACAGCATGCGGGCCGCTTCGGCGACCGTGATCCATTCCTTCACGATCGATCACCTCCCATCCCTGCGGCGCCCGTGCCGGCGGCCGCATCCGGCAGGCCGCGGCATCCGCCCGACGACCTCATTATAGCGGAAATCGCGGGCCGGATCGCGGGGCTCCTTTTCCGGCCGGCCCGCCGCCGCAGTGGTTGCGCATCTAAACTTTCCACAGGAAAATCTTAGATTCTTCATCTCCACAATATGGAACTTGCGGGTTATGATTGGTAGTTGAAATGAAAGCGCTTTATATCGAACAGGAGGTCGATCGGGTTTCATGCGATTCAAGCTGCGAAGATCATTGGCTTCACTGCTGGCGCTGCTTCTGCTGGTGCCCGGCGGCTTCGCCGCACCCGCCTTGGCGGAGGAGGGCGGAAACGTCGTCTATCATGAGACATTCGTGGATGGCATCGGCAAAACGGTCCAATCCGGCGAGGCCAAACTTGAGCCCAAGACCGGCGTTTATTTCGCCGGCAACGAAGACGGCGGTGCGCTGTACGTGACAAATCGCAAGAATGCGTGGGACGCCGCGGATTATTATGTCCCGGATCCGATACAGATCGGGAACACGTACACCGTCACCGCGCTGGTCTACGCGGATCCGGCCGATATGGCAGGGCTGGACAAGCTGACGATCAGGGCTGCGGTCGTCATGCAGAACGATCAGTACCAGCAAGAGAAGTCGATCGAACTGAGCCCGGGCGTGCCGGCGACGTTGACCCACACGTTCACCGTGCCGGAGGGCGCGAAGTCGTTCCGCATCCAGACGGATGAGGCGGGCCGGACGGTTCCTTACTACATCGGCGACATCCGGTTTGTCCTGGTGAAGGAAGGAAGTTCGACCCAGCCGGGAGGCCGGGTGGTGCTTTACCAAAGCTTTGAAGACGACGATTACACCGGCTGGTCACGCAAACCCTGGGGCGGACAGGGAACGCTGGAGATTTCCGAGGAAGTCGCATCGGACGGCACCAAATCGCTGAAATTCACGAACCGCGAGAGCGCGGGCAGCCAACCGATGCTGAATCTGACCTACACGGTGAAGCCCGGCGGCATCTACGATCTTTCGCTGAAGGTGAGGCTCGGCAGCGGTTCGGATGATTTCCACATCGCCTCCAAAATCGATTCGCCGCTGCTGGATAACATCTATCCCTGGCTGGTCGGTAACCAGGAGGTGTCGGACGAGGATTGGACGTTGTTCGAGGCCCGCGTCGAAATTCCGGCAGAAACGGAAGAAGTGCTGATCTGGATCGAGCCGGGCGAGGGCAACACGCTCACCTCGGACATCTACATCGACGAAGTGCTGATCGTCGAAGTCACGCCGCCCGCGGACGAGGAGCCGGGAGATGTCGACAAAAGCGGCCTTTTCGATGATTTCGAAAGCGGCATCGGGAACTGGGTACGGCGGTTTGCACCCGGAGAGGCCAGGACCGACGGCATCGAGGTGACGACGGAAGACAACCATACCCCGAACGGCAAACAGAGCCTGAAGACGACCGCAGAGCGGCAATATGACGGTCCGCTGCTCGACCTGCAGGGCAAGCTGGCCCGCGGTCACCAGTATGAATTCTCGGTCTGGGCGAAGATGGCCCCGGGCGAAGAGGCGACGGTCATCCGGATCAGCGTGCAATACGGCGAGAACAGCTTCGCCAACGTGTCGCCGAACGTGACGGTGACGGACCGGGAATGGGTGCAGCTCAGCGGCCGGTACACGCAGTCCGTGACGCCGGGCAGCCCGCTGAACGTCTACGTGGAAGTGGCGAACGATTACGGTGAGCCCCGCACCTTCCTGATCGACGATTTCGAGATGAAGTACATCGGTCCCGTGGCCGGCCCGAACCCGGATTTCACGCTGCCGTCGCTCAAGGACGTTTACAAGGACTACTTCCCGATCGGCACCATCATGAATCCGGGCAACTTCGACGACGAAGTCCGTTCGAAGATGCTCAAGCACCACTTCGCGATGCTGACCGCGGAGAACTTGATGAAGCCGGAGTACGCCTACAGGCCGGGTACCCGGGAATTCGACCTGACCGACGAGATCAGGCTGGCCGAGCAGGCGATCGCGAACGGCTTCAAGGTGCACGGCCACGTGCTGGTCTGGCATGCGCAGTCGCCGAACTGGCTGCACACGCAGGTGGACGCGAACGGCAATCCGCTCAGGGATGAGAACGGCAACGTCCTCTACCTGAGCCGGGAAGAAGCGCTGGACAATCTCCGCACCCACATCCGGACCGTCGTCGAGACGATCGGCGAGCGGGTCGTGTCCTGGGACGTCGTGAACGAGGCGATGAACGACAATCCGCCCAATCCCGAGGATTGGCGGGCTTCGCTGCGCCGGTCGGGCTGGTATTACGCGATCGGTCCCGACTTCATCTACGAAGCGTTCAAGGCCGCACGCGAAGTGATTGACCGGCATGGCTGGAACATCGAACTGTATTACAACGACTACAACGACGACAACCAGAACAAGGCGCGGGCCATCGCCAACATGGTCAAGGAGCTCAACGAGCGGTATGCCGAAGAGACGGGAACCGACAGGAAACTGATCGACGGCGTCGGCATGCAGTCGCACTACAACCTGAACACGAATCCGGAAAACGTGCGCGCCTCCATCGAGCGTTTCATCTCGATCGGCGTGAAGATCGGCATCACCGAGCTGGATGTCATGGCCGGAGACAACGGCACGCTGACCGAAGATCAGGCGATCCGGCAAGGCCAGCTGTACGCGCAGCTGTTCAAGCTGTACAAGGAATACGCCGACCATATCACGCGCGTCACGTTCTGGGGCGTGGACGATGGCACGAGTTGGCGTTCGGAGAACGCCCCGCTGCTGTTCGACAGCCGGTTCCAGGCGAAGCCGGCCTATTACGCCGTCATCGATCCGGACGGGTTCCTCGAGGAGCATCCGCCCAGGGAAAAAAAATACGAGAAAGGAACCGCCGCCTACGGCACTCCCGTCGTGGACGGCGAGGAGGACGAGGTATGGAGCCGGGCGGAAGAACTGCCGATCATCAAATATCAGACGGCGCATAACGGCGCGAAAGGTACAGCCCGGGTGCTCTGGGACGATCAAAACCTGTATGTCCTGTTCAAGGTTCAGGATACCGAGCTGGACAAGGCGAGCGTCAATCCGTGGGAGCAGGATTCGGTCGAGGTCTTCCTCGACGAGACGAACAGCAAGGATCCGTTCTACGGACCGGGCGTCGGCCAGTATCGCGTCAACTACGAAAATGAAGCGACGTTCAATCCGGAAGGCATCGCCGAAGGATTCGAATCCGCGGTGGTGGTGGACGGCACGAACTATACCGTCGAGATGAAGATTCCGTTCCGAATCATCACGCCGGCGAACGGCCATCTCATCGGATTCGACGCGCAGATCAACGACGCGAAGGACGGCAGCCGCCAGAGCGTGGCGATCTGGAACGACACGACGGGCCAGGGCTGGCAGGATCCGTCCGTGTTCGGCGTGCTGGAATTGACCGGCAAGCCGGCAGTCGTGATTTTGCCTCCGCCGTCTTCCGCTCCGCAGCCGTCCGTATCGGACGACGGCGTCGTGAGCGTCAAGCCGGTCGTCGAGAACGGGCGGGCGAAGGCGAGCCTCACGGAAGACACGTTGGCGCGTGCGCTGGAAAACGCGGCGCCGGATGCGGGCGGAAGCAGAATCATCGTGATCGACCTTGCGGCGGAAGGTGCCGATGCCGTCGAAGTCGGGCTGCCGCGGTCGGTCCTGGACGGTGACGAACCGTACGTGATCCGGCTGAAGACGCCGGTCGGCGCGATCGACCTGCCGTCGAACATGCTGGCCGGCATCGCGGAAGGGGCCGGGACGGTCACGATTGCGATCGAGCGGGTCGATGCCGACGATCTGGACGAAGGCGTGCGCCATGCGATCGGCGGCCGGCCGGTGATCAGCCTGAATGTCCTCGCGGACGGCGAGGCGGTCGCGTGGAACAACCCGGACGCGCCGGTAACGGTGTCCATCCCGTACGAACCGGCGGACGAGGAGCTCGCCCATCCGGACCGGATCGTCATCTGGTACATCGACGGGGAAGGCCGCGCGACGGCCGTGCCGAACGGCCGCTATGACGCCGATTCGGGTGCCGTCGTGTTCCGCACGACCCACTTCAGCGTCTACGCGGTCGTCTACGCGGACGTGAAGTTCGGCGACATCATCGCAAGCGCGCCCTGGGCGGTGCAGGCGATCGAAGCGATGGAGGCCCGCGGCATCCTCGCCGTGTCCGCCGACCCCCGGTGGCCGTACGAGCCGATCGGCCGGGCGGAATTCGCCGCCGCCCTCGTCCGGCTGCTGGAACTGCGCGCCGCCGATGAAGGCGCAAGTCTGTTCGCCGATGTGCCGGCATCGCACCAATACGCCGCGGAATTGAGGATCGCGAAACAGCTCGGCATCATCCGCGGCGACGGGAAAGACCGGTTCCGTCCGGACGCGCCGCTCATCCGCCAGGATATGATGGTGATGGTTGACCGGGCGCTGGCGGCCGCGGGCAGGCCGCTTCCGGCGGGAGGTTCCCTCGCCGGATTCCCCGACGCCGGCAATGTGGCCGGCTACGCGCGGAGCAGCGCGGAGAAGCTCACGGCGGCCGGGATCGTGATCGGCTCGCGCGGTCAGCTGGTCCCCGCAAAACCGCTGACGCGCGCGCAGGCGGCCGTCGTGCTGTACCGGATCTGGGAGCGGCAATAGACCGGCAATCCATAGACCGGCAATCAAAAGGCCGTCCTCCGGGCCGTTTCGGCCCGGGGACGGCCCTTTGCATGTCCGCCGTTATTTCCGCATGTTCCATGTTCGGCGTTATTTCTTCACGACCGGAATCCAAACCTCGCAGCGGTAATCGGGTGAGGACGGATCGCCGTCCAGATACACTTCCAGTTCCGGACCGTGGGTGTGTTCATGGTTCGTCGACGGGAACCATTCCTGGAAGATACGCCGGATCATGTCCTGAATGGCGCCCGGAAGCGGGCCGACGGATGTGAATACGGCCCAGGTGGCCGCCGGCACCGTATAGCCGGTCCATTCATCGCCGGCCATCTCCGGTCCGGCTTCGACGGCGATCATGTAAGATAACGCTTCCCGGCCGGGTTCCATGGGCAGCACAACCCCCATCGCCATGCGGCCGGAAAGCGATTCAAGCCGCTGGATCCAGCCGTCCGCATAACCCGAGTTCCAGAACGCCGGAATCGCCCGGAAATTTTCGCCGTCCCGCAGCGTCGTATGCAGCACCTTCCCGACGACGTGGAACGCTTCCCGCTCGACCATCCGGTAATCCATCGCATGTACCCCTTTCAACGCGATTTGGAATTCCATGCGGGGAAAGGCCTTCAGCCGGACGCCGGGATGGCGAGCCTCGGACGGCGATACGCCGTGCAGCCGGCGGAACGCCTTGGCGAACGACTCGGGTGAATCGTACCCGTACTTGAGCGCGACATCGACGACCCGGGCCTCGGTCGACGCCAGCTCCTGCGCCGCCAGCGTGAGGCGCCTGCGCCGGACATATTCCGTTACCGTAAGCCCCGACACCATATGAAACAGCCGGTGAAAGTGAAAAGCCGACGAATACGCGGCCCTGGCCGCTTCCTCGAGGTTCAGCTCTTCTTCCAGATGGCGCTCGATGTAGTCCAGCGCCCGGTTCATCCGCTCCAGCCATTCCATCCGCATCGTCCTCCGCTGATACTGTAACATGAGGGACCGCCAGGCCGCCTGTTCAGGCTTGCTTTCCGGTGACAGGCACGGCTTAAGGATTGGCGGCCGCGCTCCAGGCAGGCGCGGAAGGATGCGCGGCCGTCGAACCGCCGGTATCGCGGCTGCGATTGCCGGTGTGCCGGATCAGGCGAAGAACGCCTCGAGCTGCTCCTTCACCCGCTCGTTCGAGTTCGCGACGACCGTGACGCGGCGCGGCTTGCCGAACAGCTCCCGGATCGGCTCGGGATAGACTTGCGTGATGTTCCGCAGCCGGATCGCCTCGTCGAACTTGGCGGGGTGGGCCGTGGAGAGCGCGACCGTGACCTCGCCTTCGTCCGCGCGCCGGTCCGCGGCCGCGACGCCGCAGGCGGTGTGCGGATCGAGCAGATAGCCGTACGCCTCGTAATAGCGGGCGATCGTGTCGAGGCACTCGTCGTTCGACACGCTGTACGCGGCGAAGTCTTCCCGCGCCCGGCGCAGCACGTCCGCCGGAACTTCGATCCGGCCCTCGGCCCTGAACCGCTCCATCAGCGAAGCGGTCGTGCCGGCGTCACCGTCATACAGGTAGTACAGATAGCGCTCGAAGTTGCTCGCCACCTGGATGTCCATCGACGGGCTGTACGTGCCGCGGAACTCGCCGGGCTGATAGACGCCGCTCTCGAAGAAGCGGGCCAGAATGTCGTTCTCGTTCGTCGCGAGGATGAGCTTGCCGACCGGAAGGCCCATCCGCTTCGCGAGGTAGCCGGCGAAGATGTCGCCGAAGTTGCCGGTCGGGACGCTGAAGTTGACCGGACCGACGTGCCCCTGCTCCGCCAGCCGGAAGTACGCGTAGAAATAGTACACCGTCTGCGCGAGGATGCGGGCGATGTTGATCGAGTTGATCGCGCGCAGGTGGTATTGCCGCTTGAACGGGACGTCCGCGAACAGCTCCTTGATGATGCGCTGGCAGTCGTCGAACGTGCCCTCGACGGCGAGATTCAGCACGTTGTCGTCCTGCACCGTCGTCATCTGCAGTTCCTGCACGCGGCTGACCTTGTTGTGCGGGTGGAGGATGCAGATCTTGATGCCCTTCTTGCCGCGCACCCCCTCGATCGCGGATGCGCCGGTGTCCCCGGACGTCGCGCCGAGGATGTGGATGACGGAACCGGTCCTTAGCGAGACGTATTCGTACAGGTTGCCGAGGAACTGCAGCGCCACGTCCTTGAACGCGAACGTCGGGCCGTGGAACAGCTCGAGCACGTGCAGGTTGTCGCGCAGCTTCACGACCGGCGTGACGTGCGGATCGCGGAAGGTCGCGTAACTCAAGTCGACCAGCCGCTTCAGTTCGTCGCGCGGAATGTCCTCCTCCATGTACAGCGCCAGAAGCTCCAGCGCCAGTTCGGGATACGCGAGCTTCTTCCACGCTTCCAGCGCGTCCGCCGAGATCCGCGGCAGCCGCTCCGGCACGAGCAGCCCGCCGTCGTCCGCCAGCCCCATCAGGATGGCGTCGGTAAATCCGATCGGGGCGACCCCGCCCCGGGTGCTGATGTACTTCATATCGCTCTCCCTGTCACATGCGCTTGATGATGAAGCGGCGTCCGGCCCCGGGCCGGTCCGCTTCCTCCATGCCCCCTATTGTACATCAGGTTGCCCGTCCGGTCGACTCCTTGCGGCCGGCCGGTTCGCGGGAAGGGATCGCATGCCGTGCATCTTCCGCGGAATGCGGCCGAGGATGAGGGGACAAATCTGCGCCGGGTGTCCGCAGAAGGCGGGAAGAACGCCGACAAGGCGGGCTGAACGCGCATTTTTTGCGGATCATCGATTATCGAAACCGGCGGGCTTGGGGTAAAATATAGAGGGTTATGCAATTGATGGGGAGTGGAAAAACCATGGCGAACGACGAACTGATCCTGACACCTGAGGGTTACAGACAACTAGAAGAAGAGCTCCGCGAGCTGAAGGGACCGAAGCGGAAGGCGCTCGCCGAGCGGCTCAAGGTGGCGATCAGTTACGGAGACCTCCGCGAGAACAGCGAATATCATTCCGCCAAGGAAGAGCAGGCGTTCATGGAGACGCGCATCAAGCAGCTTGAGCGGATGCTGCGGACGGCCAAGGTGGTCAATCCCGAAGAGAACCGGGACGGCACGATCCAGATCGGCTCGACCGTCCTCGTGCATGACCTCGAGTTCGACGAGAAGATCGAATACCGGATCGTCAGCCCGGCGGAGGCGAACGTCAACGAGAACAAAATCTCCTACGAGAGCCCGCTCGGCAAGGAGCTGCTCGGCAAGAAGGCCGGCGATACGGTGAACGTGAGCGCTCCGATGGGCGTCATCCAGTACAAGGTGCTCGAAGTCAAGAGCTGACACCCCGGCTTGCCGCCGCGGGCGGTACGTCGTACCGTTGGAGCGCGGCGTCGAGCATTCTTTTCTGCTCGCCCCGCAGGCGTCGCGCATTCCGCTCGCGGCGATGGCGCCGGTGTGATGGTCGTCGCCCGGAACATGAGCGAACGCAAGGCGTTCCAGGAACTGCTGCTGAAGAAATCGCCGGAATCGGTCGTGCTTGCCGCGACGTTTCTGCTGACCGTGTTCGTCAACCTGATCGCCGGAGCCGGCTGCGTCATTGCGCTCCGCATGTATCGGCTGCGCGAGGCGGTCCGGCGGCGCGGAGCCGTGCGCGCGCCCGCGGGGGCGGCTGCCCAACCGGCGGCGCCGCTCAAACTCGGCGGACGAGGATAGGCGACGGGCGGGCGGATCTTACGGCCGCAGAATGACCTTGATGCAATGCTGCTTCCGTTGAGCGAAAATTTCATATCCCTGTTTCGCTTCCGCAAGCGGCATCACGTGGGTGACGATGTCGCGCGGATCGAGGCGGCCCTGCTCCATCAGGTCGTAGACGACGGGCATGTAGTGGACGACCGGAGCAAGGCCGCCTTTCATCGTCACGTTGCGGATGTAGATGTCCCCGTAGGGAAAACCGTTGTAACGCATCCCGTACAGGCCCGTGACCTGGATCACCCCGCCCTTGCGCACCGCCTGCGCGGCGGTGATGAGCGCGCCCAGCGAGCCGCCCTGCATTTTCAGCATCGTCTCCACGTACTCGACGGGCGTCATTTTGCCCTCCATGCCGACGCAGTCGATGACGATGTCCGCGCCTCCCCCCGTCATCTCCCTGATCAGCCCTCCCGTCTCCATCGGCGATTCGAACTTCACCGTGTCCACCCGGTTCGTCCGCCTGGCGTGGTCCAGGCGATAGTCGACCGGTTCCACGGCGATCACCCGCTCCGCTCCCATCAGCCAGCACATCTTCTGCGTCGCCAGCCCGATCGGGCCGCAGCCGAGCACAACGACCGTGTCACCCGGCTTCACGCCCGCGTTCTCCGCGCTCCAGTACGACGTCGTCAGCACGTCGGAGATCAGGACGAGCTGCTCGTCGGTCAGCTCGCAATCGTCCGGAACGCGGAACGGCAGGTAATTGCCGTAGGGAACGCGCAAATATTCGGCCTGCGCGCCGGGGAATCCCCCGCCCTTGTTGGAGAAGCCGAACACGGCGCCGATCTCGGCGTTTTCGTTCGCGTTGTCGCACTGGCTCTCCAGCCCGTGCCGGCAGTAGAAGCATTCGCCGCAGCTCACGTTGAACGGGATGACGACCCGATCGCCCTTTTTCACGTGTCGGACCTCCGGTCCGACCTCCTCGACGATGCCGAGCGGCTCGTGGCCGAGCACGAAATCCTTCGGAAGGTCCGGGACCATGCCGCTCACGAGATGAAGGTCCGAGCCGCAGATGCCGCTCGCCGTCAGCCGGACGATGACGTCGTCGGGCCGTTCGATGCGCGGTTCGGGGACTTCCTTCACTTCAATGGTGCGGACGCCCTGGTACGTGACGGCTTTCATGTGCAAAGCATCCCCCCGCCTCAGTCGGTGTGGGTTCGCCTGCCGGTAGGTTGTCCAATCGCATCCATGTTATACCGGGGGCGTCCGCGGACTCTCCGGCCAGCCGGCCGGCATGGCGGCGGGCGGATGATGGACGGGCTCGCCGCGTACATGCGGGCTTCGGACACCGGATCGGATTTCGGGCGGACTTGATTCGCCGGCGGGCTCCCGTCGGGAGCCGGTGCGTTCAGGGAACGGAACGCGGCGGTCTTCCGGATGGACGCGTTCCGCCCGTATCCGGACGGGCACCGGCCAATGCGCGCCGCCGGCGATGCGGCGCTTACGGGTTGGGCCAGTCCCGCTCCGCGAACCGCTTCACGATTCCGATGACCGTCCGGGCGGACTGCTCCATGACATCGACGGACACATATTCGTAAGGACCGTGGAAGTTCTCGCCGCCGGTGAACAGGTTCGGCGTCGGCAGCCCCATCCAGGAGAGCTGGGACCCGTCGGTGCCGCCGCGGATCGGCCGGATGACCGGTTCGATGCCGAGCTCGCGCATCGCGTCTTCGGCGATGTCGACGATCGCGCGCACCGGCTCGATTTTGTCCCGCATGTTGTAGTACTGGTCTTTCATCTCGATCCGGATCCGGTCCTTGCCGTAGACCGCCTGCAGTTCGGCGGCGATGCGGGCGAGGAACGCCTTCCGGTCCTCGAATTTGTCCCGGTCGAAGTCGCGGATGATGTACTGGAGCCGGGCGCGCCCGACGTCGCCTTCGAACCGGACGAGATGGTAGAAGCCTTCGCGTCCCTCCGTGTGCTCGGGCGCTTCCGCGGCGGGCAGCTTCGCGTGAAGCTCCATCGCGATTTTCGCGGCATGGATCATTTTGCCCTTGGCGGTGCCGGGATGGACGCTCTTGCCGATGATTTCGATATCCGCCTGCGCGGCGTTGAAACTCTCGTACTGCAGCTCGCCGGACGGGCCGCCGTCGACGGTGTAGGCCGCCCAGGCGCCGAACCGGGCGATGTCGAACCGGTGCGGGCCGCGGCCGATCTCCTCGTCGGGCGTGAAGGCGACGCGCACGGTGCCGCGCGGGATGTCCGGATGCCGGACGAGATCATGCATCGCGGTCATGATGATTGCAATGCCGGCCTTGTTGTCCGCGCCGAGCAGCGTCGTGCCGTCGGTCGTGACGAGCGTGTGGCCGCGGTACCGTTCGAGTTCGGGAAATTCGTCCGGCGACAGCACGATCCCCCGCTCCTCGTTCAGTACGATGTCGCCGCCCGCGTACGGATCGACGATCCGGGGCTTCACGCCCGCGCCGGTGAGGTCGGGGGACGTGTCGAGATGGGCGAGGAAGCCGATGACCGGCACATGGCGGTCCGTGTTGCCCGGCAGCGTGGCCATGACATAGCCGTTCTCGTCCATGGACGCGTCGGCCAGGCCGATCGCCTTGAGCTCTTCGACCAGCATGCGGCCGAGCTCGAGCTGGCCGGGGGTCGAGGGACAGCCCGGGTTTTCGGGGTCGGACCGGGTGTCCACCTGCACGTAACGTACGAGGCGCTCGATGAGCTCCTGTTTCATCGCGGCATCGCTCCCGTGGAAAGGATTATTGGGTTATTATAGGCATTCGTCCGGGCCGGCCGCAACCGGCGGGGCCGCGCGGCGGGAGCGGGGGACGTGTCCGCCGTGAAGCGGCGAAGGACCTTACGGTTCCCCGCCCCTTCGGTTATAATGGGAAAAGCTGCAGACCGGCGGTGCCTTCACCGCGCGCATGAAGGCGCACGTGAAGGCCGTTCGGCCGACGGACTGCCCGGCACCGCCGCCTGCGCCGTGGGGGCGAAGGCCGGGAACAGAATCTTCCCTATATGCATGGCGGAGGTGCGGCGGGAATGGAGCGGATGAGCCCGGCCGGCGCGGACCGGCCCATGGACCGGAAGGCAGAACCGGACATTCTCATCATGACGGCGGTGGAAGCGGAGCGGGAAGCGGTACTGCGCGGCCTCGCGGGCTGTCCGCGGGCGGAGGTGCGGATCGCCGGCGTCGGCCCGGCTTCGGCGGCCGCGCGGACCGCGGCGGCCCTCGCCCGCGGCGGATGGCGCCTCGTCGTCAGCGCGGGCCTGGGCGGCGGATTCACCGGCGCCGCCGGCATCGGCGATCTCGTGCTGGCCGATGTGATCGCGGCCGCCGATCTCGGCGCCGAGACGCCGGACGGTTTCCTGACGGTGGACGAGCTTGGGTTCGGCGCGTCGCGCATCGCGGCCGACCCGGATTGGACGGAGCGGCTTGCGCGGCGGATCGAAGCGGCCGGCCTGCCGCTGCGCCGCGGCCCGGTGCTGACCGTCTCGACCGCGGCGGGAACGGCCGCCACGGCGGCCGAGCGCGCGCGCCGCGTGCCCGGTGCCGCCGCCGAAGCGATGGAGGGTTTCGGCGTGGCATCGGCGGCCGCCGATGCGGGCGTGCCGGTCGTCGAGCTGCGCGCCGTATCGAACGCGGTCGGTCCGCGCGATCGCGCCGCATGGCGCATTCCCGAGGCGCTTGCCGCGCTGGAGGCGGCGTTCGCCGCCGCGAAGGAGGTTTTCGGGAACTGATGGATACGTTGCGCATCGCCTATTCGCCGTGTCCGAACGACACGTTCGTGTTCCATGCGCTGGCGCACGGTCTCGTGCCGGGAGCGCCCAAGCTCGACGTGACGTATGCGGACGTCGACAGGACGAACCGTTACGCGGCCGAGTCCGAGGCATTCGATGTGCTGAAAATATCCTTCGCCGCCCTGCCCTGGGTGCTCGACCGGTACGCCCTGCTGCCGTGCGGCGGCGCGCTCGGCCGCGGCTGCGGCCCGCTCGTGCTGACGGCGCGTCCGGCCGGTCCGGAAGCGCTCGCGGGCAAGCGGGTGGCCGTGCCGAGCGACCGGTCGACGGCGTACCTGCTGTTCCGGCTGTGGGCGGCCCGGCATGTGCCGGGCGGCGTCGGCGAGATCGTCGTCATGCCGTTCCATCGCATCATGCCCGCCGTCCGGGACGGCGAGATCGACGCCGGCCTCGTCATCCACGAGGCGCGCTTCACGTACCACGAATACGGGCTGTCCCTCGTCGAGGATATGGGCCGCTGGTGGGAAGAGGACACGGGGCTGCCGATACCGCTCGGCGCCATCGTGGCGCGGCGGTCGCTGGACCGGGAGCGCATCGCGTCCTGGATCCGCGCCTCCGTCGAATATGCCTGGGCGCACCCGGAGGCGTCGCGCGAATACGTGCTGCGCCATGCGCAGGAGATGAAGCCCGAGGTGGCGCAGGCCCACATCGATCTGTACGTGAACCGGTTCACGGCGGATCTCGGAGAGGAAGGCTACGCGGCGGTCGAAGCGCTGCTCGGCCGCGCCGTGCAAGAAGGGCTCGTGCCCCCGTTCGATTTGGCGGCGTTGCGCTGCGGGTAGCGGTTCGGGCGTTCGCCGGGGCCCGGTATGCCCGGCATATGCCGAGTCCCGGGATTCCCCCATTGGTGAAGCTCCGGTACCCGGCATGTTGGAACAAGCGAACCATTTGCGTTTGTCGGATTCCGGCGTCGGGTCCGAATCAGGCGCAAAAATTTCGCTTATTTTTTTTGGTTACGGGGAATATCGGGGCTGCGCGGAAGAATAGAAGAAGTCTTTGCGCTTATTTTTGATTCCGGCGCCGGACCGGACGAAACAGGGGCAAACCGTTCGCATGCCGCGACGCATCCGCACCGCGGGCCCGGCCCGCGCGCCCGTCCGCGTCCGTCCGATCGCCCGCCGCACGAAGTCCGGCCGGAGCGCCGCCGTCGCCGGCCGGGCTGGCAACGATTCACGCGGTTAAAATGCGTCCGGGCGGGGAAGTTAAGCGCGAAAGGAGGCGGCGGACATGGCGAGGAGAGGCAGAAGAAGGCCCGTCGTTCCCGGAGCCGGACCGGCGCTGGACGCGCTGAAGGCGGACGTGATGCGGCGCGAAGGCTGGGCGGTCAATCCGGCCCGGCCGGACGACGTGAAATACGAGATCGCGCGCTCGATCGGCGTTCCGCTTCAGCCGGGCGCGGGCGGCGAATTGCGCACCGGGGAGGCGGGAAAAATCGGCGGACGCATCGGCGGCCCGATGGTGCGCGAGATGATCCGCATGGCGCAGGAACGGCTGGCCGGACAGACGCCGCGCATGTGACGGATACAGGACGGGTGCCCCGGACGGGGCCCTTTTTTTATTTATCGGGGTGATTGCATCATTTTATCGGGCGGGATGTGCCGCTCCGACAGCTAGCATGTTAAAATAATTGACGCAAGAGGAGGGTGGAGCGATGCGTTTGCTTGTATTGAAGCATTTTTCGTTTGATGATGCGTCAGTTATTTTGACATGGGCAAGGGAGCGGGGCTGTCCCGTAGAACTGTTCGAGCCTCCGTCCGGTCTGCCGTTTCCAACGCCCGACAGCTTCGACCTGCTCGTCATCCTCGGCGGCCCGATGAGCGTCACCGAAGAAGACAGGCATCCTTGGCTGAAGACGGAGAAGGCGTTCCTGCGGGAAGCGATCCGGTGCGGCAAACGGGTGCTCGCCATCTGCCTCGGCGCGCAAATGCTGGCGGAGGTGCTCGGGGGCCGGGTGTACCGGAACCGGGAGAAGGAGATCGGCTGGCATCCGGTGCGCCGGACGGAGGCCCGCCACCCGCTGCTCGGCGGGCTGCCGGAGGTGTTCTGGACGTTCCATTGGCACGGCGACACGTTCGACCTGCCGGAGGGCGCGGTGCATCTGGCCTACTCGGACGCCACCCGAAACCAGGCGTTCGCCTGGGGCGACCGGCTGCTCGGCCTGCAGTTCCATCTCGAGACGACGCCGGAATGCATGAAGACGATGACGGAAGCCTGGGCCGGCGAGCTGGTGCCGGGCCGGTGGATCGAATCGGCCGGGGAGATCCTCGGGAAGGCGTCCCGCTGCGCCGATTCGGCATTGTACCTGCGCGGGATTCTGGACAGGATTCTCGCGGCGCACGCGGAGGAACGCGCGGCGGGGTGACGCCGCGCGCGGCCGGCCGGTTGCGGCGTTCCGCGGACGGCGGAAACGGAGCGCGGCCGGCCGGTTGAGGCGGGCGCGCCGGTCTATTCCGCAAAAGCCGACACCGCAAATACGGCGGGCGAGTTCCAGTAGATCGCCACTTCGTTGCCGGCGTAGCTGTCCCGGTGGTCGACGTAGCATTGCGCCGGCGGTTTGCCCTGCAGTTCCGCGCGCATGCGCTCGTCCTGCAGGCCGGCGTTCGGTCCGCCCGCGACGAAGCCGGGAACCGGATCGTCGATGCCGTCCGCGACGCCCGGGCGGTAATGCGGATCCCGGCACGACCGCTCGCCGTAACCGGTCACAAAGCTGATGCCGAGCACATTGCGGCCCAGCAGATAATGGATCTGGTCGAGCGCCGCCGCGCGCCAGGCCTCGTTTCCGAGCAGCCGGTCGGCGATCAGGAGCAGCATCGCGTCGTTCATGACGAGCATGTTGCTGCCCCAGACGTATTCGTGCCGCTCCAGCGATACCCGGTAGCCGGAGGCGTCGACGAGCCCGGCGATCCGGTCCGCCTCGGCGCGAAGCCCCTCCAGCAGCTCGTCGTACAGCGCGGCGTCGGCCCGGTCCCGGCCGTTCATGAGGTAGGCGGCCGTGCCGTAGCCGCCCATGTCGGCCCAGCCGAGCGCGAACCGGTCGAAATCCTCCCGCGCCAGCCGCCGGAACGCCTCGTGATACGCCGCCTCGCCGGTCGCGCGGTACAGTTCGGCCGCTGCCCAGTACCGCTCGTCGCGGTCGCCCCGCCGGTCGCCGTACTCGCCCGTGGAGACGCCGGGCGGATTCCTGAATCCGGGAGCGTCCGGATGCCGCTCGAGCCAGTCCCACGCCCGGCGCGCCGCCGCGAGGCAGCGGTCGGCATAGGCGGGATCGAACGGCCGCAGGACGCGGGAAGCGAGCGCCATGACCGCCGCGAAATCGGCCGTCGCCGTCGGCGAAACCGGCATGACGTAGAGGTCGCCGTCGTCCTCCTCCGCCTTCCGGTTCAGCGGGGGAAAGCCGAGCGTCGTCAGCTTGTGGTGCACGCCGCCCGTCGCTTCGTCCTGCATGTTGAAAAGGAAATCGAGCTCGTACCGGCATTCGTGCAGCACATCCGGCATGCGCCCGTCCGTCTCCGGAATCGGCACGGGCTCGCGGAACGCGCCGGGGAAGCATTCGTACGCGAGCAGCAGGTCGGCGACCGCCTTTGCGGCGGGCACCGTATATTTGCCGTAGTCGCCCGCGTCGTGCCAGCCGCCCCGGCCGTCGATCCGGCGCTCGGGATCGCCGTATACGACGGCGGGCTTCAAGTGGCAGGCGCCGCGCGACCACGGTCCGGCGATTTCGGGCACAAGGTCCATGCCGCAGCGGAAATGGTAGAAGGCTTTGAGCAGGCCGCGGTGCAGCTCGTGGTAAGGGCGATCGGAAATGTCGAACGCCGCGGACGATGCCCCGTCCATTTCGATCCGGTAGCGGCCGGGCGCGGTCAGTGCCGTGAAGTCGCCGTGCGCCACGCTGACGCCGCTGTCCGGGTCGTGTCGGGCCTCGCCCGTGCGGCCGGTGTAGACGGTCTCGCCGGTCGCGGCGTCGACGACCCGGAATTCACCGGCCTTCGTGAAGCAGGCCGTCTTCGCCGCCCGCGCGGGGTACCCGATCTGGTTGACGGCGATGGGGCAGATGTCATGAGCCAACAGCGATCGCTCCCTTCCCTTCCGTCCGCCCGGCGTGCGATAATGGAAGCGGAGATGCGCTCCGTCGAGATTGTCGCGGACACAACCGGCGGACGTTTTTTCGAAAGCGCGTACATACCGGTTGTTCTCATGATTATAGGCGGTTCCGTGGGTTCGGGAGTATCAGACGGGCAACTTCTTCTGTCACGGAATCAACCTGTTCGGAGGGATTGGCGCGCATGTCCGTGATCGAGTTCACCGCGCTTCCGCTGCCCCATTACATCTGCGCGGGTTACAGCGTCGCCGGACCGGGCCGGAAGCATCCCGAGCGGTACGCGATCGGCGAGTTCGATCTGCTGGTCGTCGCGCAAGGCTGTCTGTACATCGGGGAGGAAGATCGGCATTACGAAGTATCGGAGGGCCATGCGCTCATCCTGCGGCCGGATCTGCATCACTATCCGACGGCCGGCTGCCGGGAGAAGACGATCTCGTACTGGCTGCATTTCCATACGGCGGGGTCGTGGCGGATGGCGGACGACGAGGACGGGGAGGACGGGAGCCGGCCGGACGACCAGCCGGCGCCGGGCCGCACGTTCCGGATGCAGACGTTCCGGATCCGCGTGCCGCAGTTCAGCCGCCTTGCGCACCCGGCGAAGATGTACGAGGTGCTGCGGCAGCTCGTCGCGCTCGAGCGCGATTCCCACCTGCACTGGGTGCGCTGGGAGCAGCAGCTCCTGTTCCAGCAGGTGCTCATGATGCTCGCCGCCGGCGACCGCGCCCGCCTGCCGCGCCCGGGCGCCGTGGTGGCGGACCAGGCCGCGTCGTACCTGCGCCAGCACTACCGCGAGAAGCTGACGGCCAGGGATCTCGGCGAGGCGCTCAATTTCCACCCGGTCTACATCGCGCGATGCATGAAGCGGCAGTTCGGCTGCTCGCCGATGGAGTATCTGATGCATTACCGGCTGGAGCAGGCGAAACTGCTGCTGCTCCAGACCGACCTGCCGGTCGGCCAGATCGCGCAGGAAGTCGGGTTCCGGCAGCCCGCCTATTTCACCGCCTGCTTCGTGAAGCATGAAGGGGTGACGCCCAGCGAATATCGCCGGCGGTTCCTGCAGCATCCCGGCGGCGCGGAGGGGGCGCATCCGAAGCCGGCCGTGCAGGCCGCATCGGAAGGCGGGCATTGAGATGGAGAGACGCTGACGCGACGGGAGGCGGCCGCGGAAAGCGTCGCATGGCATGCAGCCGGCGACCCTGCAGCACCATCGGCGGGAGTACGGCTCGAGGCAACGGGCTTCCCATCCGGGGAGCCGGCAATCTGCACGAGGAGGAATCGGAGCATGAAACAGGTGGTGGCCCTGGTCGGCGACTATTGGCACGCGGAAGACATGATCCGGGAAGCGCTGGACAAAGCGGCGGAGGCGGCCGGCGGCATCGCGCTCGCCTACGCGGAGCACGGCGAACTGAAGGACCGGCTGTCGGAAGGGCCGGACGCGGTCGTGCTGTTCAAGCAGAATCCGCTGAACGCGCCGGACGAGCCGTTTGTGCCGTGGATGACCCCGGAGATCGAAGAGGCGATTGTCCGGTATGTGGAAGGCGGCGGGCGCTGGCTGGCCTGGCACACGGGAACGGCCGGCTACGACCGGGACGGCGCCTACGTGAAGATGCTGCGCGGCCGGTTCCTGCACCATCCGCCGATGGGCGAGGTCACGTATGTCCGCGCGTCGGACGGCGCCGAGGTGATGACGCTGTACGACGAACATTACTTTGTCGAGGTCGACGAGGCGGGGACGAACGTGTTCCTCCGGTCGCGTTCGGCGGCCGGCGAATCGATGGCCGGCTGGGAGCATGCGTGCGGGCGGGGCAGGGTGTGCTGCCTGACGCCCGCCCACGCGCGCGAGGCACTGCTCGATCCGCGGTTTCAGGCGCTGCTCGCGGAGCGGCTGCGGTGGCTGCTGGCCTAAGGAACGGGTCTCATCCCGACATTGACGATCTAGGATTAATTACCTATACTTGAGGTGCGCAAGTCCTACCTGCGATCAGGGCAACCTGCGCGAAAGCGCAAGGACGCAAAGCTACAGGGGCTAATCGGCGGAAGCGGCCGTCCGCTCGGGCGGCGTCCGCCGGATGCCAGCCAGCTGCCGACAAGGAAGGAGGGCGCTCGGGATGGAAACCGCACAACCGCGGATCGCATCCGGGCATGCGGCCGCCCGCGGGGCCGGGGGGAACGCCGCCGATTCGCATCCGGCGGAAGAAGACGGCGCCGGGAGTCCGCGCCCGGCCGGGGGTGAAGCCGGCGGGGCGATCCGCGCGGGAGCCGTGCATCGCCTGGTGATCGCCAGCTACGCGAAGTTCAAGGGATCGGGCCCTCCCGGGCGTGCGGAAGGGATGCCGCCCGCGCTGCTGATCGGCGCCCATCTGGACGTCCGGGTGTGAGGCGGAGCCGAACCGGATCAGGGCGCGAGACCGCGAGAGGCGGCCGGCGGGAGCACGCTGCCAACCGCCCCCGGGCCTCCAGGCCGCTGAAAACCGTTGACAATTCTTCGAACGTCATGATACTGTACGTTTTAAAGATTCGAAATCAAGGTACGGAAAGGAGCTGCGGACAATGAAGGGACAACGCATGGAACACCTCCTCCTTGCGCCAACCGGAGGCCATCTGCATATTGTCCGCGGCTGTTTCGTGCCGGTTCGGGCCCGCCGTCCGCGTCCGGCCGGTTGAATCGTTCGGGGAAGCACGCCGCGGAAGGGGCGCGGCGTGCACCCATATGCGCACCCATATCGGGACAACGGGAGCACATCGCGGCTACTGCGGTGTGCGTTTTGTTTTTGCGGCAAGCAACAGAGGGGAGATACAGGCATGCTGGCGGTGCTTCGAAAACTCGGCTGGTTCTTCAGACAGGAAAGAAAACGCTATCTCATCGCCCTTCCGCTGATGGTCGTATCCGGTCTCATCGAGGTGCTGCCGCCGATGATGGTCGGGGACGCGATCGACGCGATCTATCAGGGCACGATGACCTGGCGCAGCCTGACGATGACGCTCGCCGCGCTGCTGGCGATGACGGTCGTCATTTACCTCATTTCCTTCACCTGGCACTACAACCTGTTCGGCGGCTCGTTCGTCGTGGAGCGGATGCTCCGTTCGCGGCTGATGCGGCATTTTCTGAAAATGACCCCGTCGTTCTTCAACCGGAACCGCACGGGCGACCTGATGGCGCGCGCGACGAACGACCTGAACGCGGTCAGCCTGACGACCGGCTTCGGCATGCTGACGCTGATGGACTCGACGCTGTGGATGGCGCTCCTGCTCGTCATGATGACCGTGTTCGTCTCGTGGAAGCTGACGCTGGCGGCGGTGCTGCCGCTGCCGCTCATGGCCGTGCTGGTCGGCAGGTACGGAGGCTGGATCCATGACCGGTTCACCGCGGCGCAGGACGCGTTCGGCGACATGAACGAGCGCGTGCTCGAGACGATCTCCGGCATCCGCGTCATCCGCGCGTATGTGCAGGAGCGGGCGGCGGAGCGTCAGTTTGCGGAGGTCACGGAGGACGTGTACCGGAAAAATCTCGCCGTCGTGCGGATCGAGGCGCTGTTCGAGCCCACGGTCCGCATCTTCGTCGGCGCGAGCTACCTGATCGGGCTCGGCTACGGCGCCTGGCTCGTCTTCCGCAACGAGCTGACGATCGGCGGGCTCGTCACCTTCAACGTCTACCTCGGCATGCTGATCTGGCCGATGTTCGCGGTCGGCGAGATGATCAACATCATGCAGCGCGGCAACGCGTCGCTCGACCGGGTGAACGAGACGCTGAACGACAGGCCGGACGTGCCGGACGTGCCGAACGCGGCGGACGGCGGTGAAGCGGCCGATGCGCCGGAGAAGCCGGGCGACATCGTCTTCCGCAACGTGACGTTCCGTTACCCGGGATCGCCGGTCGACAACCTGCGGAACGTCAGCTTCACGCTGCCGCGCGGCGGCACGCTCGGCGTCGTCGGGCGGACCGGCGCCGGCAAGACGACGCTGATCCGCCAGCTCTTGCGTGAGTATCCGCCGGGCGAGGGGAAGATCACGATCGGCGGCGTGCCGATCGAGCGGATCCCGACCGACCGGCTCAAGTCGTGGTTCGGCTATGTGCCGCAGGAGCAGTTCCTGTTCTCGCGGTCGGTGCGCGACAACATCCTGTTCGCGCGCGACGAAGCGGGCGAGGAGGAACTGTGGCGCGCGATCGAGGCGGCCGCGCTGAAGAAGGATCTGGAATTTCTTCCGAACGGCCTGGACACGCTCGTCGGCGAGCGGGGCGTCGCGCTGTCCGGCGGGCAGAAGCAGCGCGTCGCGATCGCGCGGGCGCTCGTCCGCGACCCGGAGATTCTGATGCTCGACGACGCGCTGTCCGCGGTCGACGCGCGGACGGAGGCGGAGATCATCGCGAACATCCGGCGCGAGCGGAGGGGCAAGACGACGATCATCGTCACGCACCGGCTGTCCGCCGTCCAGCACGCGGACCGGATCATCGTGCTCGACGACGGGCGGATCGTCGAGGAGGGCACGCACGAGGAGCTGCTCGCGCTCGGCGGCTGGTACAAGAAGCAATACGAACGGCAGCAGATGGAAGAGGCCGTCGGATTGGAAGCGGGTGATCGCGGATGAGCGCGGAAGACTTTTTCCAGCAGGATCTGGACATCGACCGCAGGTCGGCCGGCAAGCGCGCGACGGTCAGGCGGCTCGTGCGCTACGCGATGCTGCACAAATGGCAACTGCTGATCGCGATTGCCATGCTGGCGGTCGCGGTCGGCACGAACCTGGCCGGCCCGTTCGTGGCGAAGCGGCTGATCGACGTACACATTTCGGGCATCGAACAGCCCTGGTACGAAGCTTCCGGTCCCGACGCCTGGACCGTGGAGTACGGCGGCAGGCTGTACAAGCGGGCCGACCATTTCGCGGAAGGCGAGGCGCGGGGCGGCGAAGTCCGCATCCTGCAGATCGGAAGGGATTACTATTTCATCCCGCAGGCGATTGCCTTCGACGGCATGCGCTCGGTGGACGCGGAAGGCCGGGTCGTGATCGGGAAGGACGGGCGGACGGCCGTCTATCCGGCGGAGCGGATCGGCGCCGAAGACATTTTCCGCTTCTTCCGTCCCGAGGTGGACGGCATGATGCGGCTCTGCCTGTTCTATTTCGGCCTGACGGTGCTGTCGGCGTTTTTCGCGTACGGGCAGCGTTACTGGCTGCAGGCGGCGGCGAACCGGATCATTCTCCGGATGCGGAACGACGTGTTTGCCCAGGTGAACCGGCTGCCGGTCCGCTTCTTCGACAATCTGCCGGCCGGCAAGATCGTCTCCCGCATCACGAACGACACGGAGGCGATCCGCGAGCTGTACGTGACGGTGCTGGCGAACTTTTTCACCGGCGGCGTGAACATGGCGGGCATCCTCTTCGCGATGTTCCTGCTCGATGCGCGGCTTGCGGCGATCTGCCTCGTCATCGTGCCGATCCTCGCGGCCTGGATCTGGATCTACGGCCGGTTCGCCCGGCGGTACAACCGCGTGATCCGCGCGACGCTGAGCGAAATCAACGGCCGGATCAACGAGGCGATCCAGGGGATGTCCGTCATCCGGGCGTTCCGGCGCGAGAAGAAGATCGAAGAGGAGTTCGAGGCGCACAACCTCCGGAACTTCGTCTACAAGAACAAACTGCTCACCCTGAACTCGCTGACCTCCTGGAACCTGGTCGGCGTCATCCGGAACCTCGCCTACGTGGCGGTGATCTGGTATTTCGGCGCGGAGCGGCTGACGGGTCCGGAGGCGGTCGTGTCGCTCGGCGTGCTGTACGCGTTCGTCGATTACCTGAACCGGCTGTTCGACCCGATCGTGAACATCGTGAACCAGCTGCCGAATCTCGAGACGGCGCTCGTGTCGGCGGAGCGGGTGTTCGTCCTGCTCGACGAGCCGGGCGAGGACGTGTCGGACGAGCGGAGGCCGCGCTTTGGCGGCGACGTCGAATTCCGCGACGTCTGGTTCTCGTACAAGGAAGGCGAGCCGGTGCTGAAGGGCATCTCGTTCTCGGTGAAGCGGGGGCAGACGGTCGCGCTCGTCGGCCATACCGGCTCGGGCAAGAGCTCGATCGTGAGCCTGCTCTTCCGCTTCTATGACCCGGACAGCGGCAGCATCACGATCGACGGCGTCGACATCCGGAACATTCCGCGCCAGGCGCTGCGCGCGCACATGGGCATCGTGCTGCAGGATCCGTTCCTGTTCACCGGCACGGTCCTGTCGAACATCACGATGGGCGATCCGCGGATTACGCGGGAGCGGGCCGCGCGGGCGCTGGCCGAGGTCGGCGGCGAACGGATGCTTCGGACCCTGCCGCGCGGCATCGACGAGCCGGTGCTGGAGCGGGGGAGCACGCTGTCGGCCGGACAGCGGCAGCTCATTTCGTTCGCCCGCGCGCTGGCGTTCGACCCGGCGATCCTCATCCTGGACGAGGCGACGGCGAACATCGACACGGAGACGGAGGCGATCATCCAGGACGCGCTGGAAGTCGTGAAGAAAGGGCGCACGACGTTCATCGTCGCGCACCGGCTGTCGACGATCCGGAACGCCGATCTCATCCTCGTGCTCGACCGCGGCGTCATCGTCGAACGCGGGAACCACGAGTCGCTGATGGCGCAGCGCGGCAGATACTGGCAGATGTATCGGACGCAGCACGGCGAGGCGCAGGCCGCGGACTCCGCGGCGGGCGCCGAACCGCTGAAAACGTGAACATGCAGGGGAACCCCGGGACCGCGGACGGCGGACCGGGGTTTTTTCAACATGACAGAACCAAAAAAAGATGGAACATACCCAACGACTGCATCCTTATCCGCACGGAAAGCCGGATCTATAATATGATTGCGTTTACATCCAGAAATGCAGAAAGAGAAAACACATGGAAAAGGGAGGAAGGACACAAGAGATGAAGCGGACACTGGCACTGATCACCGCGATCATCATGCTGGCATCGCTCCTGGCGGCTTGTGGAGGGGGTAAGAAAGAAAACAACGCGGGATCGGGCTCGAACGGCGGCAACACATCGACGACGACCAACTCGGGCGGTTCGTCGGGTGGCTCCGGCGGCTCGGGCGAAAAGATCACGATCAACCTGTGGTCGTTCACGGACGAGATCCCGAAGATGACGGAGAAATACCTGGAACTGAACCCGGATCTGAACGTCGAATTCAATTCGACGATCATCTCGACGACGGACAACGCGTACCAACCGGCGCTTGACCAGGCGCTGGCGGCCGGCGGCAAGGACGCTCCGGACATCTACGCGGCCGAAGCGGCGTTCGTCCTGAAGTATACGCAGGGCGACATGTCCGACTTTGCGGCCGGCTACGCCGACCTCGGCATCACGGAAGACATGGTGAAGGAAGCCGGCATCGCCGAGTACACGATCGACATCGGCACGAAGGACGGCGAGCTGAAGGCGCTCGGCTATCAGGCGACCGGCGGCGCGTTCATCTATCGCCGCTCGATCGCGCAGGACGTGTTCGGCACGGATGATCCGAACGCCATCAAGAATGAGATCGGTCCGGGCTGGGACAAATTCTTCGAAGCGGCCGAGAAGCTGAAGCAGAAGGGCTACGCGATCGTCTCCGGCGACGGCGACATCTGGCACTCGATCGAGAACAGCTCCGACAAGGGCTGGATCGTCGACGGCAAGCTGTACATCGACCCGAAACGCGAAGAGTTCATCGACCTGTCGAAGCGTCTGAAGGACAACGGCTACCACAATGACACGCAAGACTGGACGGAAGCCTGGTACGCCGACATGAGGGGCGAAGGCCCGAAGCCGGTGTTCGGTTTCTTCGGTCCGGCATGGCTCATCAACTACGTCATCGGTCAGCATGCGCCTGACACCGCCGGTGACTGGGCCGTCACCGAACCGCCGGTCGGCTTCTTCTGGGGCGGCACCTGGGTGCTCGTGAACAAGGAAGTGCTCAAGGACGAAGCGAAGAAGCAAGTTGTCGCCGACTTCATCCGGTGGGTGACGGTGGACACGTCCGACAACGGTCTGCAATATCTGTGGGCCAACGGCCTCATGAACGAAAACGGCACGAAGGACACGGTCGCATCCTCCGTCGTCATGGCGAAGTCGAACGGCGAACTCGATTTCCTCGGCGGACAGAACATGTTCGACGTGTTCGTGCCGGCCAACCAGTTCGCTTCCGGCAAGAACCTGACGCAATACGACCAGTCGATCAACGACATCTGGCGCGCTCAGGTTCGTGAATACACCGCCGGCAACAAGAGCCGCGATCAGGCGATTGCGGACTTCAAGAATCAGGTCAGGGACGAACTCGGCATCGACAGCGAATGACGGGCGCCAAACGGGGCGGGCGGGCAACCCCCGCCCCTTTACATCATTGGGGGTGATTGCGTTTGCGCCGGCGGTCGATCAGCTACTCCAGGTACGGTTTTCTCTTCTGCCTTCCCTTCATATTGGCGTTCCTGGTTTTTTCGCTGTATCCGATTCTGTACACGGCATTTATCGGGTTTACCGATTTGAAGGGCGTCGCCACAAAGGAATTCCACGTGCTGGACGACCCGTTCGAAAACTTCAAGAACCTGCTGTTTGACAACGATCTGTTCCGCAAATCGCTTCTGAACACCGCGATCATCTGGATCATCAACTTCATTCCCCAGTTGGGGATCGCGCTGCTGCTCACCGCCTGGTTCACCAACCGGAGACTCAAAATCCGGGGGCAGGGCGGATTCAAGATTCTGTTCTACATGCCCAACATGATCACGGCCGGCACGATCGCCGTGCTGTTCAGCTCGTTGTTCGCTTATCCCATGGGTCCCGTCAACAGCCTGTACCAGATGCTCGGATGGTCGGATGAGCCGATCAACTTCCTGCTGGACAAGTGGACGGCGAGGGGGATCGTGTCGTTCATCCAGTACTGGATGTGGTACGGCCACACGATGCTGATTCTGATCGCCGGCGTCATGGGTATCAACCCCGCGTTGTATGAAGCGGCCGAAATCGACGGAGCCAACGGATGGCAGCAATTTACGAAAATTACGCTTCCGAGCCTCCGGACGATCATGCTGTATATCCTGATCACGTCGATGATCGGCGGTCTGCAAATGTTCGACATTCCGCTGTTGTTCCAGAACGGCGGTCCGGACAATGCGACCTACACCGCGTCGATGTTCATCTACGCGCAGGCGTTCAAGGGGCAATATCTGTACAACCGCGCGGCTGCGGCGAGCATGATCCTGTTCGTGATCGCGGCCGTCCTGTCGGCGATCCTGTTCTATCTGCTGCGCGACCGCGACGCCGCACGGCTCAAGCGGGAAGAGAGAAGGATCCGGAAGGCGGCTGCCAAAGGGGGCGTCATGAATGCATAATACGGCGGTCAAGAAGACCAATTCCTTCGCCCTGCGGCTGAACCGGACGTTCGTTTATATCGTCTGCGTCTTCCTGGCGCTGCTCAGCATCATGCCGTTCTGGATCATGTTCGTGAACGCCACGCGTTCGACGCCGGAGATCCAGTCCGGTATCTCGCTTCTGCCGTCGGGCCATCTGATGCGGAACCTGGAAGTTCTGGTGGGCAAGAGCTTCGACCCGATTACCGGTTTCATCAACTCGTTCACCGTTTCCGCGGGCACGACGATTTGCGCGATCTATTTCTCGTCGCTGACCGCGTACGCGCTCGTGGTGTACAACTGGAGGTTCCGCCAGCCGTTCTTCACCTTCATCGTGCTGATCATGCTGATTCCGGCCCAGGCCAGCGCGGTCGGGTTCTATCAGTTCATGTACAAGATCGGCTGGACGAACAGCTTCCTGCCGCTGATCCTGCCCGCGATCGCGTCGCCGGCCATCGTATTCTTCATGCGGCAGTATCTGCTCGGCGCGCTGCACTATGAAATCGTGGAATCGGCGCGGGTGGACGGTTCCGGCGAGTTCGCCACGTTCAACCGGATCATCCTGCCGATCATGGCGCCGGCCCTGGCAACGCAGTCGATCTTCGTTTTCGTCGGCAGCTGGAACAACCTGTTCATGCCGCTCATTCTCCTGACGCAGAAGGAGAAGTACACGCTGCCGATCATGGTCAACCTGCTGAGGGGCGACATTTACAAGACGGAATACGGTTCGATCTATCTCGGTCTGTCGCTGACGGCGCTTCCGCTGTTCGTCATCTACTTCCTGCTTTCGCGGTACATCATCGAAGGTGTGGCGCTGGGAAGCGTGAAGGAGTAAGGATATGCAGATCGGCGAGGCTGCTCCGGGCCCGGATC